>PPCM01000215.1_pt1 | contig 73586 bp, 75 predicted proteins | sample 1555541 | NCBI WGS metagenome assembly PPCM01 (sample SAMN05284479, study PRJNA326546) | Marine sediment metagenome, whole genome shotgun sequencing project. | isolation source: marine sediment | place: Germany: Wadden Sea | collected 2012-09-05 | reverse complement strand
GAATCGGGGGGGGCGACTGTTTACTAAAAACATAGGTCTCTGCTAAGTCGTAAGACGATGTATAGGGACTGACGCCTGCCCGGTGCTGGAAGGTTAAGAGGTGGGGTTAGACTTCGGTCGAAGCTCTGAATTGAAGCCCCAGTAAACGGCGGCCGTAACTATAACGGTCCTAAGGTAGCGAAATTCCTTGTCGGGTAAGTTCCGACCTGCACGAATGGCGTAACGATCTCCCCACTGTCTCAACCAGAGACTCAGTGAAATTGAATTCCCAGTGAAAATGCTGGGTACCCGCGGAAGGACGGAAAGACCCTGTGCACCTTTACTGCAGCTTGACATTGGTATTTGATTAATAATGTGTAGGATAGCTGGGAGACTTTGAAGCATGCTCGCTAGAGTGTGTGGAGTCAACCTTGAAATACCAGCCTTTATTACTTAGGTATCTAATCCAACGCCGTCATCCGGCTTGGAAACAGTGTCTGGTGGGTAGTTTGACTGGGGCGGTCGCCTCCCAAAGAGTAACGGAGGCTTGCAAAGGTTACCTCAGGCTGATTGGAAACCAGCCGTTGAGTGCAAAGGCATAAGGGAGCTTGACTGTAAGACAGACATCTCGAGCAGGAACGAAAGTTGGTCTTAGTGATCCGGTGGTTCCGCATGGAAGGGCCATCGCTCATAGGATAAAAGGTACGCCGGGGATAACAGGCTGATCGCGTCCAAGAGTTCACATCGACGACGCGGTTTGGCACCTCGATGTCGGCTCATCACATCCTGGGGCTGAAGCAGGTCCCAAGGGTTCGGCTGTTCGCCGTTTAAAGTGGTACGCGAGCTGGGTTTAAAACGTCGTGAGACAGTTTGGTCCCTATCCTCCGTGGGCGTTGGAGAATTGAAGAAGGTCTGCCCCTAGTACGAGAGGACCGGGGTGGACGAACCTATGGTGTTCCTGTTGTCACGCCAGTGGCATTGCAGGGTAGCTAAGTTCGGTACGGATAACCGCTGAAAGCATCTAAGCGGGAAGCCAGCTTCAAGATAAGTTCTCCCTAGACGTTTAACGTCTCTAAAGATCCCTTGAAGACCACAAGGTTGATAGGCTGGAGGTGTAAGCAATGCGAGTTGTTCAGCTGACCAGTACTAATAGATCGTGCGGCTTATTTTACAATTAATGGAATTCTCTCTTCTCCCTATTTACTTATATATTTGAGTAAATACACATTTACTCTACTCTTTTTCTTGGTGCCCAAGGAGGAGGGGGTACACCCGGTCCCATTCCGAACCCGGTAGTTAAGCCCTCCATCGCCGATGATACTGCATGGTAGCGTGTGGGAAAGTAGGTCGGTGCCAAGTAAAATTTGTAAAGCCCTTAGTCGTGAGACTAAGGGCTTTTTTTGTGACTAACTTTCAGGATAAACACCTCATGATAATAAAAGACGGGGTGGGTTTTGAGTATAAGTGGAGCAGGGTGGCTAGCTAGATTTCTTAACATCCTGTCACAGAAAAGCCTCTCCTTGTCTAAGTGAGGGGCTGTCATATCTCGTATTTAGTCTCACCCAAGTATCGGAAGCGGTTTACACTTCCAGAGTGAGGGGGCTAGCTTAGTCTAAGGACTTAGCTAGCCCTTCTTCGGCCGCCCATAACGCGTCATCGAGCTGACGTATATCTTCAATTATAAATGGCCGAAACATAATGTTACTGCTTTTACTATCGGGATCTCTTTGGCGGAAATTTTCAATTATTCGTAGATACCTCTCCAAGCCGAATTGCACCATTTTTCTGCGGATATCGCCGATCAGATCTAGTGCTGCTTTTTGGAATCGTGGATCCTCGTAAATTTTGTTCCAACTTTTATTAGAGGTAGAATCATTAGTGGCCTGAAACTCTTTAACAAGAGTGTCTACGTACTTCTTCCGTTCTTCATGGATTTCATTTTCTTCACCAAACAAGACGGAACTAGCTTCAAACTTATTGAGTTCAGCTATTGAACCCCGCACACTTACGAGGAAATACCGCATAAGTGGCCGTGGGATGATACCTTGTACAAACTTCTCTCGAGATTGTTGGTCATTGGTAGAATTGTCTGGCCAAAGCATCTGTTGCGTCGATGTCCGTAAAAAACAGTATTCCACAAGGATTCTACCTATAGCATCGATGCCACGATTCTCCTTTGGATTTTCTGAGCACGTCCCATTTTCAAGTAGTTGCGCACAGTGCGTTTCGAATTGGCTAAGTGCTTTAAATGACTGCACTGATCGTTTAATTGCTTGATCAACAGTTTTGTTATCAACGCCAGCGTCAATGAGTGATTGACGTAAAGTTTTTGCATAGAGTGACAACTCATTGTTGTTAAGTTTTTTTATTTGCTTACATATATTTTTTTGATCTGTTTTCATAAAAGTACCTTGTAGATGATTGCTATATTCTTCAATAATATCGAGCTGTGCGCCTTTGCTCAATTATAACCAGCCTGTTTGATGAGTCTCATAACTCAAGCCGAAAACTTTTGTTGAGTAAGCAGAGTGGAAGTGAGATAATATAGTGTGTCTTACCTTACGTGTAATGAGGAGGCGACATGACGGATCTTTCTGCTGTTAAGAAGGTTATTCCCATAAGGAACAAGGAAATAACGAAGGAAAGGCTTGTTAAGGCCGTGGGAAAGGTCATGGCTGAGATGGGATTTCAGCGATTGGGTGTAAATCATGTTGCACGTGAGGCTGGCGTCGATAAGAAATTAATCTATCGCTATTTTCATGGCCTTGAAGGGCTTGTCGGTGCTTATGCGCAAACACTCGACTTTTGGCCCTCAGCGGAAGAGTTGCTTGACCATGAAGCTGAGCCAATATCCCAAATGCCGCCTCATGAGTTAATGGCATTATTTTTTCGGCGCTATTTACGGGCCATTCTTCAACGGCCACATACTTTGGAGATTCTCGCTTGGGAAGCTATTGAACGTAATAGTCTGACGAGGGAATTGGAAGAAGTTAGAGTTAGAACGGCTCTTGAATTTTTTGATTTAATGGAACAAGAGCCGCCTGAGGAGGTTGATCTTACGGCATTAGTGCTGTTTATGGCAGGAGCTGTAAATTTTCTTGCTGTCAGATCTCGTAACCATAAAACTCTGGGCGGTGTTGATTTACAATCTGAGGCTGGATGGGCTCGTATTGAACAAACTATTGATCAATTGCTGGCAGGTGTCTTGAAATAAACAAAGCCCGGTTAATCCGGGCTTTGTTGTTCTTGGTTATTTGTTCTGGCCTCTTTTGGTCCATAGCTTCATTTCCTTCATCTTCTTGCGACGCTCGCGCTGCAAGGATTTACAAACCAGAGGTTGCTTTTTCTTGTAGCCGAATTTCTCGCGGTATTCTTCAGCTGTGAGATCATGGCTCGCAAGGTGCTTCTTGGTGAGTATTTTGAAAGATTTTCCACAGACACAGCAGAGGACGGATTTCTCACGAAGCGCTTTTTTGGGGTCAACAGCATATTCCTCTTCTTTATCAAGACTATCGCCTTCTGCGATAGCCTTAATACCTGCAGACAGCTTTTGGACCATTGAAGTGATTTCTTCAACAGTCATGGTCCGTACACTCGCTTGCGCTTTTACTATTTCTAATGACTCTTTAAGATAATCTTCCATCTTTATCTCCAGTGTGGAATTATAGTTATTGTCGATGTGTTGTGAATAGACAATGTATTGCATGCTTGTAATGTAGTATGAAATTTTCTCTTTGATAATTCAAGATGTATCATATGATAGATTGTACTTGTTAAAATAAATGCATTAAATGCAGGGCGCACGTGTTGTGGAGATATAGCACTTCTTTACAAGCCTTCACAGCAGGACCTTAGTCAAAGGAAAGTGTATTTACTTGCCTAACATCGCTGTGTGAAGTAAGATTTCGTGGTTGGCAGGCCTGTTATCTTGAATTGGAAACTTAACGGAGTTGGTATGAGTTCTGAAAATGGAAAGGTCCATAAGTTGGAAGCGGTTACAGATAATGCTTCCCAGGAAGAGAGTGTTCAGGGTGCAATCCCCGAACAGGGTATAGCTGATGCGCAGAAGGATATGAGCAAGGTTGCTATGATCGTCTCGCTGTTGGCAGTTATTCTGTTGGTGATATTCTTTTTCGGCATGAACCGGAACATCGCTGGACTTACTGACGAAGTGAAGAGTCTTGGCGTTCTTCGCGAAGACGTAGCAAGTCTTGATCAACGCATGGTTCAGCTTAAGGAAGATGTACCTGTTGAGATGAAGCGTATGCTTACCCATGATATGGTAAATGAAATGACTATGCAGGCTATCTACGTTTCTGGCTCTCTTGAAGATGAAGCTCTGAAAGCTAAAATGACGAGTGTGATTACCAATCTTAAAGAGATTCGAGATGGTCTAGAAAAGTAAGCAATCAAGATTATATCGATTCACAAAGGCGCAACGGATTATCCGTTGCGCCTTTTTTTGTGTAGTATAGGAAAGCTCTCTTTTGTTCATTGTTGTTCAAAAAAATGTTGACACAAAAGAATAAAAGCCGTTATGAACAAGATGAAGATCAATGAGCAACAAGAGATCGGTTGGCTATGAGTAAAAAATACATCAGCTTGAGAGAGGTCGGGAGGCAGTTGGATATTCCTCCGTCTACCGTCGTCTACTACAAAGATAAGTTTGATAAGTACATACCTTCGGTAGGTGGTGCTGGTCGCCGTCGCCGTTATCCTGTAGAAGTTTTGGAGATATTCAGGAGGATTCGTAAGATGTTTACTGACAATTGGTCCACTGAACAAATTGAAAGAGAATTAGCCTTGAAATTTAGTGTGTTAATGAGTGATCAACAGTCTGATCAATCATTTGAACAGTCACAGGATTCAGTTGCTTCTGAGGCTCTTGCTAGAGAGGTGGGTGGAGTCCTTTCCAAGATGTCTGATGTTTTGGAAAATCAGTCCTTGTTCAGGAGCGAGATTCGCTCCTTGCGCGATGAGGTTGCGGATCTGAGAAAAGAGCGTCGTCAGTCTGAAAAGCGTCATGCTGGTCGGGTTGACGTGCTTGAGCAGGAGATTGCTTCGTTGAGGCGAAAGCTGTCGGCTAAGTCTTCTGATGCCGGAATTGATTTTCCGCCTGCCGAGTTTCTTTCAAGTCCGCTAGTTATTTGTTCCGATGGCGAGTACTTAGGAGTACAGGGTAAAGGGCGTAGTCATTTCTCATTGAAGGATTTTGTGCAGCTTATTGAGCGCAAGATGTCTGATGCCATGGCTGTCGAAACTTCATGGAAACGCCAGGACGGTCATTGGGTTTTGGTTATTCATACCGAAGACAATACCAAGGGGCGTGACCAGGATATCGTCCTTGTAGCCAAGAAGACTGTTACTCCTAGCAAGAATACTGTTACTGAAATTATTCGTTTGAATATTGATGGCAACGATGCTCCAGACGCTCTTCTGCTGACCCTGTTCCGTCAGTTGCGGTCCGTTTTCAATGGATAAAAAATTTTGTTTGGATTGACTCTAGAAAAAATCTTGATTTTATTGCTGGTTTCACTTATATAGTCACTGCTAAAACTACCACAATCGTTTGGTCCCGTTGGTTCGATAGAGGAGACGGTAATGCCCCAGGTCGCTGCTAGAATTACGAATGATCAGGAAAAATGGCTCAAGGACTATTTTAAGACCAAGAGCGCAGGTGCAGAGTTTATTCTGCCTTGGGCTGTGGATGTCTTTTTTAAGTCAATCCGTAATGTTTCCAGCGACTTTTCTGTTGCAGAACTCAAGACTATCCTTGAATCACATAAAGATGTGAAGCTGCTCCCGAATCAGTCTAAGCAGGCATATCTGTTGCTGCGAGTTGAAGAGGCGTGCGAAGAGCATACTGTTCATATTCAGCATGGTGCCAGTAAATCGAATCTTGAAGTCAAACTGCGCAGGTTGACCGATCTTCAGGCTACCGCGCTGATGATCTGGGCGACGGCGTACTGGGTTAGCAAAGCTTGGAACGGTGTTTCTGTCGAAGATTACGTCAAGCTTTCTTGTGGATAGTTGCTAATCTAGAATCTCAATATTTCATCGCAGTATTGCGAAATATATGCGCAGGTGGTAACGCCTGCGCATACTTTTTTGTTTTTCCCGGAGGGTATTGCTGTGTCCGATCTTCCTTGCATTCTCACAATTGCCGGTTCTGATTCCGGCGGTGGGGCCGGTATTCAGGCCGACCTTAAAGCTATTACTATGCTTGGTGGTTATGGTGCGAGTGTTATCACTGCACTGACTGCTCAGAATACGAAGACTGTTACGGGTATTCATGCCCCATCTGCCAAGTTCGTGGCTCAGCAGTTAAGAACGGTGTTGGATGATATTGAGGTTCATGCCGCCAAAACCGGGATGTTGTTTTCTGAGCCGATCATAAAAGCCATAGCGCCTATTCTCAGTAAAAAGAAATTTCCGTTAGTCGTTGATCCTGTATGTGTCGCAACTTCTGGTGCAAAGTTGCTTAAAGATGATGCTGTCGACGCTATGGTTCGGATGATGTTCCCGTATGCTGACCTACTGACACCGAACCTACCGGAAACAGAGCTGTTTACAGGAATTAAGATTACTGATCGTGATGATGTGTTTAAAGCCGCTTGTGTGTTGCTCGACATGGGGCCTAAAGCTGTATTGATCAAGGGTGGTCATGCAGATCAGCTTGCGGTTACTGACTGGTATGTAGCTCAGGGGCAAGATCCCGTGCCTTTCATGCAGCAGCGGGTGATGACCGACTGCACACATGGTACGGGTTGTACATTGTCGGCTGCTATCGCAACCGGGCTTGGGCTTGGGTTGGATATGGGGACTGCTATTTTACGGGCGCAAGAGTATTTGAATATGGGGCTTCGGGCTGGGTATCGGCTTGGAGAGGGCGGTGGGCCACCTAATCATGTGGCTCCATGGATAAAGGAAAAAGCTCGGTCGGGGGTGTTGGAAGATCTGGATCGTCTGGGGCATTGGCTCATGGCAACACCCTGTATGCATCGATTGCTCCCACGAGGGCGGGCTAACATTGCTATTTCCCTTCCGTATGCGGATTCTCCTGCAGAAGTTGCAGGGTTTGCTGGTGGTGTGATTGGAACCAGGCAGGGGGAGATTCTTGCAGTTGGAAGGCCTGAGTTTGGTGCATCACTTTATACGGCGTCACTTCTGCTTGCGGTTCAACGATTGAATCCTGCCATGGGATGCGTTATGACCATCTCGCTGACGTCGGAAATCAAGAAGGCGTTGGAGATGGCGGAAATGCCGGTGGTCTGGATTGATCGTGACCGGAAGCCTGAATACATCTTAGATGAAGAAGGTCGACTTGAGGAGTGGGGGGCATTTGAAGGTGTGAAAAATCATGCCTCTCCTGAAACAGTTCGTGCAGTGGCAGATCAAGGGGGGATGGGGCGCGAACCCTTTGTTCGTATCTTGGCTGAGAACGCTGCCATTTTGAAAGAGGCTTTGGTGCTAATTGAGGCCAAATTGAAGGTTATTGACGAAAGAATTTGATCAAACTGCTGTTTTCCGTACTTACAGTCCTGTGAAAGGTTGACATACCGGCAGGAGCTTGCTTAGTAACTACGGTCTTTCTGCGGGCGTGGCGGAATTGGTAAACGCGCCAGATTTAGGATCTGGTACCTCACCGTTTGGGGGTTCGAGTCCCTCCGCCCGCACCAAAAGATGCAATATTACGCACCGAAAAGGTGTCCAGGAGGATATGTCGTCATGGAATACAATGTAGAAGAAATTTCTCCGGTAAAACGGAAAATTACCGTCGAAGTTCCGGCTGAAGAGGCCAATGCTGCGATTATGGCTACCATCGGACTGTATCGTATGCAGGCTGATGTAAAAGGCTTTCGCAAGGGCAAGGTTCCGTCCAGCGTAGTTGAGTCCAAATATCGCAAGCAGATTTTTGGCGAAGCTACCACTGACCTGATCAACTACCAGATCAACGAAATCATGAGTGGTCTGTCCATCCAGCCTATGTCCCGTATTGACGTGGACGCCAAGGAACTGGTCCGTGACGAAGATTTCTCTTACGCGATTGAGTTCGAAGTTGCTCCCAAGCTCGACCTTCCCACCTACAAGGGATTGAAAGTAGAAGAGGTTAAGGCTGTTGTCTCTGAAGAAGAGATTGCTGAAGTCGAAGGCCGCATCCTTGAGAACAATGCCGAAGTTAAAGTCATCAAAGACGTTCGTCCTCCCAGGGATGGCGAAGTTGCTGTTGTTACTTTTGGTGCCTACCAGGGCGACCAGATCGTCGAAGGCATCCAGGCTGAGAACTTTGATCTGGTTCTGGGTCAGGGCCAGTCTCTCCCCGAGTTTGAAGAGCTGGTCAAGACTCTCTCCACTGGCGAGTCCGGTGAAGTAGATATCACTTTCCCCGAAGATTTCATTAACGAGAACATGGCCGGCCAGACCGTTGTCATGAAGTGCAAACTGCACTCCGTTAAAGAGCGCATCACTCCCAAGATGAGCGATGCTGTTGCTCAGAAAGCTGGTTTCAACGATATTGAGACCATGCGTAAAGGTATCGAAGAGTCCTACTCTGGTCAGCGCAAGCAGATGAACAAGTCTGCAGCCCAGTCTCAGTTGCTCGCCGGTATCATCGAAGACATCAAAGACTTCCCGCTGCCTCCGGCCATGGTTGAGGATCGTATCGATCGTCTCATCCAGGATCTGGAGTACAAGCTTGACCGTCAGGGCAAGGGCCTCCAGTCTCTGGGTAAAACTCCGCAGCAGATGCGCGATGAGTTCCTGCCTGAAGCTGAGTCCACTGTTAAGTCTGAGATCTTCCTGCTGGCAGTAGCCGCAGAAGAGAGCCTGGAAATTTCCCCCGAGGAGATCGAGGCTACCTTGAGCCAGTTGGCTGTTCAGACTCGTCAGCCCCTGCATGAGCTTAAGAAGTACTACGAGGACAACAACCTCATCGTGCCTTTGAAAGATCGCCTGCTCTGCGATAAGGCTTCCGAGCTGATCTACGACGCTGCAACCGTCAAGGAAATCGAGCCTCCGACCGGAGACAAGAAGCCTGCCAAGAAAGCTGCTGCTAAAAAGGCTCCTGCCAAGAAAGCTACTGCTTCTGCTGGCGAAGCTCCCAAGTTTGAGAATAAAGCCGAAGCTGTCGAGTGGGCTGTTGCCAACCTCGGCATCAAGGAATCCACTGCCAAGGGCTACTCTCTGGCCAAGCTCACTGAGCGTGCAGAGAAGTTCATGGCTGAGAAGTAATCCTTCTCGACATCGATTTGATTGCGGCGGTCCGGTTTTCCGGGCCGCCGTTTTTTGGGTTTAAAGGTTGGAGAGGGCCACAACAAACAAGTCATTAATAAAACCCATATTAATAAGCGTATTTTTGCACAATCGCCCTTGACCTGTGGTACCCAATGCCTATCTAAGCGTAAGCGAATTCGGAGTAGTTTCTCCTTGTCCTCAAAGGGGAAATACCGCATAATCCGCGTATATCTGATATAAAGCGGGATTAGGCCCGCTTAGAGCCGGTTTTTGACCGGTGTCGGCGTAATGTTTTTCATCATGTCGACCGATAAATAACAAAAGCATTTCAAGGAGACATTCATGGTCGCCATCCCGATGGTTATTGAAACTACTGGTCGTAGCGAGCGCGCTTACGACATTTACTCTCGCCTTCTCAAAGACCGAATCATCCTGCTGGGCACTGCTATTGACGATCATGTGTCCAGTCTCATTTGTGCGCAGTTGCTTTTTCTTGAGTCCGAGGACCCTGAGAAAGAGATTTATATGTACATCAACTCCCCCGGTGGTGTGATCACCGCTGGAATGGCTATCTATGATACCATGCAGTATATTTCCGCTCCTGTGGCGACATTGTGCATGGGGCAGGCTGCCAGTATGGGAGCTTTGCTTCTGACTGCCGGTGAACCTGGCATGCGTTACTCGCTGCCTAACAGCCGTATCATGATTCATCAGCCTCTTGGCGGAGCGCAGGGACAGGCTACGGATATTTCTATCCACGCCAACGAAATCCTTCGTACTCGTGAAGAGCTGAACAAGATTATGGCCGGACATACCGGGCAGAAGATTGCGAAGATTGAAAAAGATACAGAGCGTGATAATTTCATGACTGCTGCTGAAGCAGTGAAATACGGCCTCATCGACAAGGTGATGTCTTCCCGCGAAGACGCCGTGAAAGACGCCAAAGAAAAAGAAGATAAGAAGGGTAAATAACAATGGCTGACACCACGAACAATTCTTCCGAACTCAGCTGCTCTTTTTGCGGCAAGACGCAGGTAGACGTACAGCGCCTCATTGCAGGGCCTGACGTATATATTTGCGATGAGTGCGTAAGCTTGTGCAACGACATCATGGCTCAGGAAACCATCAGCGAAGAGTTCGAAGATGGCCGCCTGCTGCCTCCTCAGGAGATTAAAGCTCTTCTGGATGAGTATGTCATCGGTCAGGAGCAGTCCAAGAAGATCCTGTCTGTAGCCGTGCACAATCACTACAAGCGTGTATTTTACGCTGCTGCTAATGCTGGTCCCGATGAAGTCGAGATCGACAAGTCCAATATTCTGCTTATCGGCCCCACTGGTTCCGGTAAGACTTTACTCGCACAGACTCTGGCCCGTGTGCTCAAGGTCCCGTTCGCTATTGCGGATGCTACGACCCTGACCGAGGCTGGTTACGTTGGTGAGGATGTTGAGAATATCTTGGTGCAGTTGTTGCAAAATGCTGACTACGATATTGACTCTGCCTCTCGCGGCATCATCTACATTGATGAGATCGACAAGGTTGCCCGTAAAGGCGACTCTCCGTCCATCACTCGTGATGTCTCGGGTGAAGGTGTGCAGCAGGCTTTGCTGAAGATCATTGAGGGTACGGAAGCCAATATTCCGCCCAAGGGTGGTCGTAAGCATCCGCAGCAGGAATTCATCCGCATGGATACTTCCAACATCCTGTTCATTCTTGGTGGAGCTTTCATCGGTCTGGATAAGATCGTGGAGCGCCGCAAGTCTGGCTCTGGTCTGGGCTTTGGTGCCAAGGTCGAGGTCAAGAAGGACATGACGCTGGGCGAGACCTTTGCTCTGTCTGAGCCGATGGATCTTATCAAGTTCGGTCTCATTCCCGAATTCATTGGCCGTATTCCAGTGCAGACTGCTCTGGAAGAACTGACCGAAGAAGATCTGGTTCGCATTCTTCAGGAGCCCAAGAACGCGCTGATCAAGCAGTACAAGAAGCTCTTTGAGCTCGATAAGGTGGAACTTCGTTTCACCGACAATGCCATGAACGCGGTTGCGCGTCAGGCCATCGAGCGTAAGACTGGTGCTCGCGGACTCCGCAATGTGCTTGAGAAGACCATGCTGGAAATCATGTACAAGTTGCCCGGCCTCGATGGCGTGCGCGAGTGCGTGATCAACCAGGCTGTGGTTGATAAGGGTATGGAGCCGTTGCTCATGTACCATCAGGAAGTGAAATCCGCTTAGGTTGCTGAAAAGCATCCGATTGCGTCGTTGCTTCAAAAAGCCAGACCCTCACGTATTTTCAATACGCTTCGGGCCAATCTTTTTATCGCGCCTAGCACTCGAATCCTTTTGAACAACCCAGATGAGACGGGAGATTGACATTCGTTTCATCGGTTTTATTTGATATTACTTGAAGGCAATCGCCTGCTCCTTACAATAGAGTGGGGAGTAGGCGTCGCCATATATACAACTCCCTCGGAGGAATAGATGCCGACCTTTGGTTTTGACGGCAAGAAATCCCCTGAAGCTCTGACGCTTCCCATGATGTCTTTACGGGAAGTAGTCATGTTTCCCCGTTCAATCGTTCCTTTGTTTGTAGGTCGTGAGGCTTCCATCAAGGCGATTGAGACGGCTGTTGCTGATTATGGCAAACAGATCTTTTTGGTGACCCAGAAGTTGCCGGAGCAGGAGCATCCCGAAGCCGACGATCTATATGAGATTGGTACGGTGAGTAAGATTTTGCAAATGCTTCGTCTCCCCGATGGCACCATTAAGGTGCTGTTCGAGGGCGTGTCCCGTGCAACATGGGACCCCGAACAGAGTAAGCTGAATTACGAAGAAGAAGAGGGCGAGGAATTTCCTCAGGCTCTCGTTACCAATATTGAAGAGTCTGAAGAGGCAACACCTGAAGCTCGTGCTCTGGTTCGTGCTGTGCATGAATCGTTGGATGAGTTTGGCAAGGTGAACAAGAAAGTGGCTCCCGAAGCTATTCTCGCCATGTCCACCCTCAAGGACCCCGGCCAGTTGGCTGATCAGGTCATGCCGCATCTCAAGATTGATTTTGCGCGTAAGCAGGAAATCCTTGAAGAGATGGATCCGTCCGTCCGTCTTGAGCGTGTGTATGAGCTGCTGCTTGGTGAAATCGAAATCGTGTCCATTGAGAAGCGGGTAAAAGGCCGCGTCAAGGACCAGATGGAGAAGAACCAGCGCGAGTATTATCTGAACGAGCAAGTTAAGGCCATCAACAAAGAGATGGGCCGCGAGGATGATCCTCAGGCAGAGGCTGTCGAGTTGGAAGAACAGCTCGATGAAAAGCCAATGACTGATGAGAATCGTGAACGCGCTCGTAAGGAACTCAAGAAGCTGCGCACCATGCAGCCAAGTTCTGCTGAATACACTGTTGTCCGCAATTATATTGATTGGGTCCTCGATCTGCCGTGGGACAAGTATAAGGACGATAAGGACATTGATATCAAGGAATCCCGGAAGATTCTGGACGAGGACCACTTTGGTCTTGAGAAGCCCAAGGAGCGTATCCTTGAGTATCTGGCTGTCCAGACTCTGGTTGAGACCATGAAGGGCCCCATCCTTTGTTTTGTAGGCCCTCCCGGTGTTGGTAAGACGTCTATTGCCAAGTCTATTGCTCGTTCCATGGATCGCGAATTCATTCGTCTTTCATTGGGTGGCGTGCGTGACGAGGCTGAAATTCGTGGTCACCGTCGCACATATGTCGGTGCCATGCCTGGTAAGATCATCCAGTCGCTGAAACGTGTCGAGACAAGCAATCCTGTTGTCTGTCTGGATGAAGTGGATAAGATGAGCGCCGACTTCCGTGGCGACCCATCTGCTGCACTTCTTGAAGTGCTTGATCCTGAGCAGAATTACGCATTTAATGATCACTATCTGGACCTTGATTACGATCTGTCCAAGGTGTTCTTCATCACTACTGCCAACCAGTTGGAAGGCATCCCGTTGCCGTTGCAGGATCGTATGGAAATCATCCGTCTGCCCGGTTATCTTGAAAATGAAAAGACTGAGATCGCCAAGGATTTCCTGCTGCCTAAGCAGTTGGAGCAGCATGGTCTCAAGCCTGAAAATATCAAGCTGTCCGAAAATGCCATCCTCGACATCGTTCGCCATTACACTCGTGAAGCAGGCGTTCGTAACTTGGAACGCGAGCTGGCTTCGGTTTGTCGTAAGTCCGCCATGAAAATCGTGGAAGAGAAGGATCGTGATAAGGTTATTCATGTCACCAAGCAGTCTCTTGAGAAGATGCTCGGCGTGACCAAGTTCACCCATGGTGAGCGTGACACGGAAGCGCAGGTTGGCGTTTGTAACGGACTTGCATACACCTCTGTTGGTGGCGAAATGCTGCTGGTGGAAGTGGCACTTATGCCTGGTAAGGGTAAAGTGGAAATCACTGGTAAGCTTGGTGATGTTATGCAGGAATCTGCTCGTGCAGCTGTCTCCTACATTCGCGCCCGTTCTGATCTTCTTGGCCTTAAGCCGGACTTCTACAAGGAGGTGGACATTCATGTTCACGTACCTGATGGCGCAACACCCAAGGACGGCCCTAGTGCCGGTATCACGCTGACAACAGCACTGATTTCCGCATTACTCAACGTTCCTGTGCGCCATGATCTCGCTATGACTGGAGAGATCACACTTCGTGGTCGCGTGCTGCCTATCGGTGGTTTGCGTGAGAAGCTGTTGGCAGCCCATCGTGGTTTGATTAAGACCGTGCTTATCCCGCATGATAATGAGAAGAACCTCAAGGATGTCCCCAAGGACATTCTCAAGGACCTCGAAATCATTCCGGTCAAGACCATGGACGAAGTCATCGACAAGGCCCTTGAGGGTGGCTCAAAAACGATCCTCGTACCGCAACATGGCGAACCTCCGGTAGCCAATGGGCTTCTGAAGGACGACCAGCAGGAAGTTACACCTCAATAGGGTTTATACGAATTGAAAATGAAGGCCGGACAGTTTTGCTGTCTGGCCTTTTTTTGTGGTATGGTTCAAGCTATTACACAGGGAGAACATAATGTCTGATTTGACACGAAAAGATAGAGCTATGGGTGCCATTGTTGGCATGTTCGTTGGCGACGCCCTTGGGCTTGGGCCACATTGGTACTATGATCTGGATGAGATGCGGGAAATGTATGGCGATTGGATTACGGATTACGCTGCACCCATGCCGGATCGATATCACGCTGGTTGCAAGGCGGGTGATGTTTCCCAAACTGGACAAGTTTCTATGCTCCTGTTGCAATCATTGGCCGAGCAGGGGGAATACATCGAAGGTGATTTCACCGACAAGCTTGATGGTTTCCTCAATACATTAGATGGAACGCCGGAAAGTGGGCGTTATACCGATATTGCTATGCGTGAAGTGTGGGAGGCCCGTAAGGCTGGAATTGAGTGGGATGAAGCGGCTGGTCTTTCTGATAGTGGTGAGGCTGCTATTCGTGGCGTAATGCTGGCTGCTCGTTATGCAGACAAACCACGAGGTCTTGCAGCCAAGGCTATGAGAAACATCCATCTTACCCACGCTGAACCATTCGTCAAAGCGCAGTCATTGGCTTTTTCTTTATCAGTTTGCCGCCTCATTCGTGGGAAAAGTTTGGAGAGTTCCGGCAAGTCGCTCATGGGCTGGGCGCAGCATGAGGTTGATCGGGCGTTGATTGACGTCTTTTTGCAGCCAGGGTTTGTTCATGGGGCTGCAACCAATCCGGCAATTGTGATTGATCCGCCGCATTCCGTGGCACAGATTTATGGGCTTGCCTGTCAGCTTGGCTTTATGCTTCCTGCTGCTTATTGGCTTGCCTGCAAGTTCGAGAATGATTTTGAAACCGCAGTGCTGACCGCGATCAATGGTGGTGGAAATAATATGGCGCGTGCCTGTATGACCGGAGCATTGTCCGGCGCGCAGGTTGGGCTGCAGGGCATCCCCCAGCGTTTCATTGATGGATTAGTTGATAAGGATGAAATCCTTGCTAATGCGGAAAAGGTGGCTTCAGCTCTCGGTTAGTCCTTAACCACTAGTGTTGCGCCCAGAGCGCTGGCATCTAATGTTTGGAGTGCGCCAAAGAGGGCATTGTTGCGGAGCATCTGCATCCCCGGATTAGGTGCTCCCTTTTTTATGGGTATATTACCATGTACGGCGTCCTTGGGATCAATCCCCTTGGCTTGCTCCATGCGCTTACGTTCTTCTTCCTTTTTCTCTTCTTCTTCATCAAGTCGCTTAGGCATCTTGTCCGTAACGTTGGAGATGCGTGAACGCGTCTTTACACCCGTGATCTTTTCCAATTCAGCTTCAACTTCACGAATGCGCTGCTTTTGCTCATCGGTCAGATCACCCTGTGCCATGGTCAGGGTTTGCATCAGGATGTTTTTGAGGAACTCCACACGGCGTTGTTCTTCCGGTGTGAGTTCGCGTCGCATGGAAAAGATGGATTGTTTGGGTTGCTCTTCTGTTTGCGCAACTGTAGAGCCGCCGCTTCCCACTTCATTAATTTCGCGTGTCTGTTTGACCGCACTTTTCATGGTGGGGTTAGCGTTGGGGAATATCGAGTTTGTATCAATACCAATGCTCATGCTCACTCCTGATAGGAAAGGATTTCCATACGGGATTATAAAGCAAGAATTGGACCGATGGTAAAACGTGCCGCAAAAGAGAAGGCCCGTTGTGTGACGGGCCTTCTTTGTTTTATTTATTCTATCTTGGATGTGATGTTATTCTTTATCCATGTGGCGTCCCACCATTCAATGGGTTGGACAGGGATGCCCGCCACTGTCACTCCGTAGTGGAGATGATCACCACCAGCGAGTCCTGTGGTTCCAGTATTGCCGATGATATCACCCTTGGTGACGATGTCGCCCTGATTGACGCTAATGGAGCTGAGGTGAGCATACAATGACTGGAGACCAAGGCCGTGGTCGATGACAACCATGTTGCCATAGATGCCGAGGAAGTCCGCGTAGACGATCTTACCATCATTGCCAGCAGGAACCGGAGCATGTTTCAGGCTCGCCAAATCGAGTCCCAAGTGCGTCTGGTAGTCTACCTTCTTACCTTTGTACATGTAGTCACGAGCATCAGCATAGCGAGCACGGTTGGCTGCGTTGGGCAGACGTTGGAATGTGCCGGACCAGAGTATGACTGGCTCGGTCATTCTGCTCAGCTCAACGAGCTTGGCGCGGTTTTCCTTGCGCAAGGTATTGTTGATGTAAATGTACTGATCAATGGGTGTGCCCTCTGTGGGGATGAGTCCATCGAACTCTGGGATGGTGCGTTCCATGAAGGAATCTGACAAGCGAATTTTATCGTGGCGGAACTGGCGGGCATTTGCATGGTAGTTGAATGAACGCTTAGCGCTGTTGCCTGCCTTATCTTTCGCTTCAATAACTGGTTTGAATTTGCTCGGAGGTGTGTCCCAAGGGATAGTGAACATGCAGTAGTACAGTTTCTTATTGCCAGCCTCTGGCTGAAGGTACGCAGGGAAGAAGCGGTCACCAACGCGAATTCCAGTCTCTTCTGCTACCTCGGACAGGGCGTAAACCATCAGACCGCTGCCGCCCTGATTCAAATTGTTTGTATGAGACTGTACAAAAATGCGTGGTGGGGTTGCATCAAAGGAGTAACTTTTCTCTCCTTTGGAAAGTCCAGACTCACCAAATGGATAGAGGGATGCATCTTGTGCTGTGACCTTAAGAGTGAAGTCTCCTTCCTTGATCACGTCTTTGTCGAGGTTGATGACTTCTTCCACAACCGTGATGCCGCCGGAGAGCGTTTTGCTCACAAGCGGAATTTCCTTGTCACCCTGTACAGCCTTGATGACTACAGATTCCAATCCACTACCGAGATCTTCTATTTTGACAGTCAGCTGTGTCCCTTTGCCCACATTTTGTATGTTTGGGCCTATCGCGATGACAGGGGGGACGGTGTCCTTGAAAAGTAGGAACGCGCCAGCGCCTACGGCTAGTAGAATGATGACCGCTGCAAGAACGATGGGAAATGTTTTTTTGCCTTTTTGAGGCACCAAATTATTCATGTCTTTACTCATATTTAATCCTATATGCTAAGTTTCTAGACTATTTCTATACTTATATAGGGCCGGACACAAGGGGAGGGGGGAGTTTAAATAAAATGATTTTGTAACGGTTTAGGATGCCATAAAAAAAGCCGCATCGAAGTGATACGGCTTAGAGTTGTGAGTAAAAGGTGGTTAGTCTTTTTCTGCCAATGCATCCATCAAGTTGATAGTCAAACGCAGGAAGTCGGCTTCGGTGACGATACCAACAAGTTCTCCATTGTGAACTACGGGTAAACAGCCATACTTATGGTTAAGCAGGGTTTGAGCAGCTTCCTTGAGGGAGACTTCTTCGTCAACTGTGGCGATATCCGTACGCATGATTTCCCGGATAGGGATTCCTGAATCAATTTCTCGCTGGGTTTCCGGATCGAGGTTGGCCAGTTGAGAAATGGTGGCCCCCAAAATATCGCGGTGTGTAATGAGTCCTGCGAACACATTATCCACTGTGGTTATGGGGATATGACGGATGCGTTGGAGGTCCATAAGAGAGCGTGCGTTGTGCAGAGAATCTGTCTCGGTAAGTGAAAATACCGGGGTAGACATTAAATCTTTAATCTTAAGCATGCGTTTCCTCCAATTCTATTATGATTTCAGTGTCTACCAATAGATAGACGGTGTCAAGATAGAACCAGAAAATACCCCACTTCACAGGTGGTTTAGTTGACTTTGTGTGGATAACATGGTCAGCATCGCCCAAGCATTTTATATGAATCCGAAAGTCCGTTTTTTTGAGGAGCAGGCATGGTCGACCCGGTGAGGTCCAGAGAGCGTATGGTGCGCGAACAAATTGAGGCGCGTGGTGTGTCTGATCCCGCTGTGCTCAATGCTATGCGGTCACTTCAAAGACACCTGTTTGTTGAAGAGGCGTTGGCTTACAAGGCCTATTCAGACAGCCCTCTTCCCATCGGGGAAGGGCAGACAATTTCCCAGCCGTATATTGTGGCACTCATGTCTGAATTGCTTGAGATCAAAGAAGGCATGAAGGTGCTTGAGATTGGTACTGGCTCAGGATTTCAGGCAGCAGTGCTTGCTCATATGGGAGCGGAAGTTTATACGGTAGAGCGCATTAAGAAGCTTTTCTTTGCTGCACGTAAACGTTTTATGGATATGCGCATGTTCGGAGTCAAGCTCAAGCTGGACGATGGTACTATGGGCTGGACTGATGAAGCGCCGTATGATCGTATCATTGTTACGGCTGGTGGCCCCGAAATACCGGAACCGCTGGTAGGACAATTGGCTGAGGGAGGGCGAATGCTCGTCCCTGTCGGCACCTCCAAGCGTTCGCAATCTCTTATTCTCATCGAAAAGAAGGATGGCAAAGCCATACACACCGATATGGGTGCAGTGGCATTTGTCGATCTTGTCGGCCAGCACGGCTGGTAATATAAGGTTTCAATGTACAAAGAAAAATTGACAATGGGTGAGGCTTTCATGGAAAGCCCAGGCCCTCGCAGCTTCAAGGACTCAGCGCTTCTTTGCGCCAAGGGGTTCTGCATGGGCGGTGCGGATATCATTCCTGGCGTATCAGGTGGAACCGTTGCTTTCATTACCGGTATCTATACCCAACTTGTGGATGCAATTCGGTCGTTTGATGTGTCTTTTGTCAGGAACGTGTTGAAGCTTGATTTTGCCGAAGCTTTGGCTGGCGTACATTTTCGTTTCCTGTTTTGTTTGTTGCTTGGTGTTCTGACTGCCGTGGTGAGCATGGCGCGTGTCATGCACTTTATGCTCAACACTTATCCGGCGGAGACATGGTCACTGTTTTTCGGGCTGATTATGGCGTCCATCTACGTTGTCGGGCGTGAAATTAAGCCATTTAATTTTATCAATATCATTCTCGTCGCGCTGGGAGCGGTGGGAAGCTATATGCTCGTGGGTATGATTCCCGTTTCCACGCCGGAAACCTTTCCATTTATATTTTTATGCGGCTCCATCGCCATCTGCGCCATGATTCTGCCCGGTATTAGCGGAGCATTTCTCCTGTTGATGCTTGGTAAGTATGAATACATCACTGGAACGCTTAAAAATCTGTTTCTGCTGGACAATCTGGCAATTATTGGTGTGTTCGCAGCAGGGGCAGGGACTGGGATCATTATCTTTTCCCGTGTTCTACATTATCTTCTGCACCGCTGGCATGCCGCTACCGTGAGTGTGTTGACCGGATTTATGATCGGTGCGCTCAGGAAGGTCTGGCCTTGGAAGGAAGTCATTGATTCAGTGACGATTCGCGGTAAGCTGCATATCTTGCAGGAACAGAATGTGCTGCCCGATGCCATGGGCGGTGAAATTTTTATGGCAATCTGTCTGGCTATGGCCGGTATGGTGATTGTCTTCATGCTTGATCATTTTTCCCGCTATGGTGGAAAGAAATAAGGCCGTCGTTAGGGCGGCACAGAATAAAGCGAGTTTGAGTTATGAGTAATTGCAGTTCCGGTTCCTGCGGGGGCGGTAGCAAGGGTGGCAAGAGCGCCAAGATGCAAATCCAGGATGAGATGATCAAGTCCACTCTGGGTAAGATTAAATACAAGTTGTTCATCATGAGCGGCAAGGGTGGAGTTGGAAAAAGCTCTGTCTCTGTCAACGTGGCAGCAGCGCTGGCAGCCAAGGGGTTCAAGGTCGGTATTCTCGATGTTGATATCCATGGCCCAAGTGTTCCAACACTGTTGGGACTTTCCGGCCAGCTTGATACTGATCGTGGTTCTCTGGTGATGCCCAAGGAGTATAACGAAAATCTGCATGTGGTTTCCATGGAATCTCTCCTCAAGGATCCTGATCAAGCTGTACTTTGGCGTGGTCCCATGAAGACTTCTGCAATCCGCCAGTTCATTTCTGACACTCAGTGGGGCGAGCTGGACTTTCTGGTGGTAGATTCACCTCCGGGTACAGGCGACGAGCCTATGACTGTACTAAAGACAGTGCCGGAAGCGCTTTGTGTTGTTGTTACTACGCCGCAGGAAGTGTCTTTGGCGGACGTTCGCAAGTCTGTTAATTTCCTGCAGTACGCCAATGCCAATGTTCTTGGTGTTGTGGAGAATATGAGCGGACTTGTTTGCCCGCATTGCCATAAGGATATCGATCTGTTCAAAAAGGGCGGCGGCAAGGATTTGGCTGATAAATATGGCCTTGATTTCCTCGGTGCTATCCCATTGGATCCTGCCACGGTTGTGGCTGGTGACATTGGCACGCCTGTGGTACTTCTCGAAGAAGATTCATTTGCCAAGAAAGCCTTCACCGAGTTGGCTGACACTATTGCCGAGTCCGCGCAGAAGAGTTTCGAGGCAGCTTCAACAACCCACGCTTAGGTTCATACTATGAATAAAGAAGTTTTTAATCTGCCCAATTGTCTGACCATGACGCGCATTCTTGCAGCGCCTATCGTGGTGTTCTTGCTTTATGTAGAGATGTGGTTCCAATTCAAGTTTGGGTCCTACTGCGCTTTTGGCGTCTACTTTCTGGCATGTTGTACTGACTATTTTGATGGAAAGATTGCCAGACAGCAGGGCATTATTACCAATTTAGGTAAGTTTCTTGATCCCCTTGCGGATAAGTTGCTCATCGGATCCGTGTTTATCATGTTGTCCAATATGGGGCCGGATTGGAAGATGCCCGCATGGATCGTGATTATCATAATTTGCCGCGAGCTGGCCGTGACCGGGATGCGGGCCGTTGCCGCCGAGATGGGTGAAGTGGTTGCAGCAGATAAGTTCGGTAAGGCCAAAACTTTGGCGCAAAGCCTCGCTGGTGGCTTTCTGATCTTTCATTATCCTTTCTTTGGGTTTGATGTCCGTATCATCGGACAAGGATTGCTCTGGATAGCTCTGGCGCTTACGGTCTTTTCAGGTGGAAACTATCTTTACAATTTCTATAAGACTTGGATTGAGACCACAGATTAGCTTCTTTTGAGTATAGTAAAGAATCATCGGTACACACCATCTGGTGTGTACCGATTTTCCTTTTTATGTGCGTAACTGCTGAATATGGTGTGTATGCGATTTTTCTAGAAAAAATTGAGAGTTCTTATTTTTGAGAAGTTGATTGCCATGCAGATGCCTGTTATTGTTGTTTTTTTGCAAGAGTGACAGTGAGGCGTGAAAGTGTTAAATTGAAGGCGTTGGCACTGTACAAATTGTTTAAAAAATGTTTAGAAAGTACAGTAAATTGATCAGCAAGATGGAAAACGTTATGACTGAATCCAGTTCCGTGAACCATTTAGTTCGTATAACCAATTGTTTGCAAACGATCCTTGATCTGGAGGCACAATTGGAAACGTTGGAGCATGGCAATTCGCTCCTTGATGAATTTGTGGTGCTCAAGTCATTCCTTGAAAAAATTGACAAGGTTGACTTGAGTGAGGCGGATGTAGAGCGCATTGAGGCGGCTACCTCAAACTTCCTCAGGGAGTTGCAAGGCCCACTCTCCCGCGCCGAATCAGGTAAGAAAAAGGGAAGCAGGCTTCAGTAACTAATATGCACGGACGTATTATACTTGTCGCTCTGCTACTTCTTATCAATCTGTTCTTGATGTTCAGGCTGATTTGGAGTGACCAGGGCGTTTTCGCTTATATGGAACTCCAAAGTCGATACGAGACTTTGCAGGGCAAGATTGAGGCGGTCGATGGTGAGAGCTTGGACTTGAGCCAGGAGATTCGTCGCTTGAAGTCGGATAAGGCGTATCAGGAGAAAATTGTTCGGGAACGAATGAATTTCGTTAAGAAGGATGAAATCCTTTATATCTTTCCGGATGAAGCCGCCAAACCCAGCGGAGAAGGAACCGATGAGCAAGAAAATTGAGTGGTATCAAGAAGTCCTTTCCTTGGAGCCGGGGTCCAGGGTGTTCTTCCCTCTGGCAAAACTGTTTGTCCAGAATGGTATGCCGGAAGATGCTGTCGCCGCACTCAGGAAAGGGTTGGATCGGCATCCCGACTATCTTGAAGCTCGTATGCTTCTCGTTGAATTACTTACTGAACTGGGGCGTGAAGACGAAGTTCATGATCAATTGCAGCGAGTGATCAACCCGCTGCGAGATTATCCCGCTTTCTGGCGTGGATGGGCTCGGAGTCTCCCCGTTGAACAGCGTGATCTCGCTGTTTTTCTTATGCTTGTTTCTACTAATATTTCCGGTGATGCCATCAAATGGACCGATGTGGTCTTTGAAGGCATCAGCACTTTGGCCGATCGGCTTGTTGGCGCACCACTGCCGCCGCCGTGTGAAATCTCGGCCCCTTCCTATTTGCCTAATATCGATACAGCTTCTGATGATTGCTTCGAGGATGAAGAGCCAGAAGTCTTTCGTCCTGCAGGCGGCTCCTTTCGTACCAAGACCATGGCCGACTTGCTTGCCTCTCAAGGTGATGTGGCTGGCGCTCTTGAAATTTATCGAGAATTGTTGCAAACCTCGCTTTCCGATGAGCGTCGCGCTGAATTGATTTCTTGTATTGCTGACATTGAAGGGCGCGACGATAGTGCTTTTGATGCTGGTGGTCGTGAGGATGCATTTAGCGTTCATGCCAAGAACCGTCTGCTCAGCACTCTTGAAACTCTGGCATCTCGTTTCGAAGCCAGAATTCAGAATTAACCTGTACCTTTTTTTACGGGCATCCATTGGTTGTGGTGCCCGTTCTTTTCTATTATGGTGTTCACCCTTATGAGATATATCAGCCTACTACTTCTGCTGACCGTCTTCCTCACCGCTGGTTGTGGAATGTGGCGCAGCACGTCAAAATACGCCAAGGATTCCTGGAAAGACACCAAGGATTACATTGACCCACCGCCGCAGATTGATACTGACAGCTATCAGTTTGAAAATCCGAATCAGGAAAAGCTGGCTAAGCTTTTTACCCCTGTTGACGGTCCGCTGACTTCACTGGCCCAATTTGTCGAAAATACGGACACTTTGCCGCAGGTTGACTGGCTTGACCTGTTGCTTGCCCGCTTTCCTTGGGTTCACAGGGTTCTCGTTACTGATGAAGAGGGAACTATCATCTTCATGCAGCCTGAAATTCCTGTTAAGAAGATTGAGAAGCAGCTCGTTTTTGAGGGCGTCTGGCGTAATATCCAGCTTATGACTGTTGTGGAGTATTCTGATTTGGGGCCGGAGTTGTATATTGCTCGCCCTTATTTTGAAGATGTTGCCTTCAGTGGACTTATTGGTGTTGGGTTTGATCCCAGAACATTATTGTCCTTTTGTCCTGAGCCTAAAGAGTTGATTATTATTCACCCTGGTGGTGGAGTTTGGTCGCGTGGTGCAGATGTGGACAAGGAAGCTCTCTCGGCGATTCCATGGAAAGAAATTCTTGTAGATGATGTACAGGGGCAAGTTAAAGTTGGAGAGAAATACTACACTTGGCTTGTTCGATATGTGGGCAGAAATCCGTATATCTACGCCACTGAGAGTGTTGACCCCAAAGCCGATGCCGACTCCTGGTGGTCGTTCTAATCGTTCATGTTTCAGCAGGAAAGCAAGTTAAAGGATGTCAGAATGCCGCAACAGGTAACGGTCACAGAACATATTCTCCTTCATCAGAAAATGGTGCCAGGAGCCACGGGTCAGTTCACCCGTCTGTTTAATGAAATTGTCCTCTCTGCCAAAATTATTTCGCGAGCTGTTAATAAGGCCGGACTGGTTGATGTCCTCGGTTTTACCGGTGATGTGAATGTCCAGGGTGAAGAGGTAAAGAAGCTTGATGAGTACGCCAATCGGATTCTCATCCATCGACTTGCTCGTTCCGGTGTGCTGTGTGCCATGGCCTCCGAAGAGAATGCCGATATCATCGAAGTACCGGAAAGCCTTCCGCGTGGCGACTATATTATAATTTTTGATCCTCTGGATGGTTCATCCAACATCGACGTTAACGTTAATATTGGAACGATCTTCTCTATCTTCAAACGTAAGTCCAGTGCCGACGCTTCGCTTATGTCGAGTGATGTGCTGCAAAAGGGCAGCGAGCAGGTGGCTGCCGGATATATACTTTATGGTTCTTCAACCATGTTGGTCTTTACATCTGGTGATGGAGTTCATGGATTTACCTTGGATCCCAGTGTCGGTGAATTTATCCTGTCTCATCCCAACATTCGTATTCCCGAGCAGGGTAAAATATATTCTGTGAACGAAGGATATGAACGGTATTGGGATCGCGCCACCAAGAAATGCCTGGCCTATTTCAAGTCGCCCAAAAATGCTTTGCGTAAGCCATATAGCGGTCGGTACATCGGCTCTCTGGTGGCGGATTTTCACCGCAATTTACTTTATGGTGGTATATTTATGTACCCAGCTGACTTGCGTGACCCCAAAAAACCGGAAGGTAAGCTGCGTTTGACTTGCGAGTGCAACCCCATGGCTTTCATTGTGGAGCAGGCAGGGGGCATGGCAACGGATGGTAATATGCGCATGTTGGACGTTGAACCGGATCACCTGCATCAACGCATTCCCTTTTTCTGCGGCTCGTACAACGATGTACAGATGGTTCAGGAAATCTTTGAGAGCGAGAGCCGGAGAAAGAAGAATAAATAATGCTCACCCTTGGCATTGAGACTTCCTGTGACGAGAGCGCTGTCGCTCTTGTGAAAGACGGGCGTCTGGTGGGTGAAAAGCTCGCCACACAAATCGATGTGCATGCGCTGTTTGGCGGCGTGGTGCCGGAGATTGCGTCCCGTGAACATCTTCGAGTGCTACCTCGTTTATTCAAAGAACTCTTGAATGAAACCGGATACTCTTCTGGTGATATCGATAATATAGCAGTAGCTCGCGGACCAGGACTACTGGGAAGCCTGCTTGTGGGTGTGAGTTTTGCCAAAGGCCTCTCTCTTTCTACGGGAGCACCGCTTATTGGTGTCAATCATCTCTGGGCCCACTTGCTTGCACCAGGGCTTGCTGAAGAATTGACATTCCCTGCATTGGGATTGTTGGTCTCGGGCGGCCATACCCACACGTATCTGATCAAATCTCCGACAGAGTTTGAGTTGCTGGGCAGAACGCTGGACGATGCAGCCGGTGAAGCCTTTGATAAGGTCGCCAAGCTGATGAATTTCCCTTATCCCGGTGGGCGTTATATCGATGAACTCGCTCAGGAATCCGAGCCGGATACCAAACTTTTCCCTCGTGGTTATATAGAGAATACGAGCCTTGATTTTAGCTTTAGTGGAATGAAGACGGCTGTTGCCTATTATATTGCCAAGCATCCTGAACTTGTGTTTGATGAAATGGCAGATCCTGCAGCTATCGCTGCTCTTACTGGGGAGCGACGAGAAGCTATGTGCCGAGTCTGCGCTTCATTTAATTGGAGCGTGGCGGATACCTTGCGTATCAAGGTGGAGCGCGCTTTGAAACAGGTTAGGCGAGTTGACCGTATTATCGTTGCTGGCGGTGTGGCGGCGAATTCCATGGTTCGTGAAACTATGGGGCGGCTCGCTTCCAATAAGGGTTTAAAGGCTACATTGCCTAAATTGTCACTTTGCACTGACAATGGTGCCATGATCGCGTATGCTGGCTCACTGTTAGCCGAAGCTGGTTACAGTCATGACTTGGGGCTTGAGGCTATTCCTCGTGGTCATGTTATTCCTCTTGATTGGAAGAATAATAAAACAAATAGCGCAGAGTAACGATAAAATTTTCGAGACCTCCTTGACAGGGGGGTAGGTGCAGACCTATTTTAAATGAATAACTTTGACCATCGGCGATTCGAGCGTTGTTAAAATGCTCAATTGAGACTGAATATAACGGCCAAGCGCCGCTAAAAAAGGAGAATTACATGGCAAATCAGATCACGGACGGCAATTTTGATCAGGAAGTCCTGCAAAGCGAAATCCCTGTCCTCATTGATTTTTGGGCTCCCTGGTGTGGTCCGTGTCGTGCAATGGGTCCGGTCATCGACGAACTGTCCGAAGAATACGACGGCCAGGTAAAGATCGTTAAGATGAACGTTGACGAAAATTCTGCCACTCCTGGTAAGTACGGTATCCGTGCTATTCCGACCCTGATTATGTTCAAGGGCGGCGAAGTTGTGGACCAGTCCACTGGCGCTGTTTCCAAGAGCAGCATCAAGGAAATGATCACTAAGAAGGCTCTGTAATACATGAAATCGTATGACGCCGTAGTCATAGGGGGCGGACCGGCAGGAATGACGGCTGCCCTTTATCTTTTGCGCGCGGGTGTGAAGACCGCCATGATCGAAAAGCTGTCCCCGGGCGGCCAGGTGCTCATGACTGCGGAAATCGAGAATTACCCCGGCTTTCCCTCTGGTCTACAGGGGTGGGAGTTGGCGGACAAGTTCACCGCACATATTGATAACTACGATCTGGATCGCATTTCAGATGAAGTGCGTGAGATCGAGTTTGGTTCCGGTATCCACACCATCAAGGTGGGGGATGAGGAAGTCCAGGCCAAGGCTATTATTCTTGCTACCGGTTCTCGGTATCGCAAACTGGGGATACCTGGTGAGGAAAGGCTGCTGGGCAAAGGCGTATCCTATTGCGCTCTTTGTGATGGTAACTTTTTCCGCGAACGAGATGTGGCTGTCATTGGTGGAGGTAACTCCGCCCTTGAAGAAGCGCTGTATCTTGCCCGTTTGGTGAACAAGGTTTACCTGATTCACCGCCGTGAGGATTTTCGTGGTCTGGTTTGTTATCAAGACAAGTGCTTCACCCATGAAAAAATCGAAGTTATCCGCAACACTGTGGTTGATGAGATTCAAGGCGCGGATGGAGTTGAGAGCTTGGCTCTTAGGGATGTAAAGACTGATGAAGCTTCTGAGCTTAAAGTGGACGGTTCGTTCATTTTTGTTGGCTTTGAGCCCATTATGGATTTTGTCCCAGAAGAAGTCGATAAAGATCGCAACGGTATTATTACCGACGTTGAGATGCGTACCAATATTCCCGGTGTTTTTGCTGCTGGTGATATCCGTTCAAAGCAGTGCCGCCAGGTGGCCTCTGCTGTTGGCGATGGTGCTACCGCTGCAACTGCTGCATTCTCATACCTCGAACAGCTCGGCATTTAGGAGTCTGCATGCGTTATTCGCGCGTTCTAGCATCCTTGCTTGCCATTCTACTGCTTTCGGGCTGTGTATGGCTTGATGATTACTTTCTTGCTCCTGCAGAAGATACTGCGCAAGAACTGTATGAAGCCGGTATGGATGCCATGGGTGAAAAAGAGTACTATGATGCACAGCAGTACTTCACCAAGCTTAAGGACCGTTTCCCCTTTAGCCCATATTCTCTTAAGGCTGAATTGGGTCTAGGTGATGCGTTTTTTCTTGATGAAAAATACTCGCTTGCATTGGATGCGTATAAGGAATTTGAGGCGCTGCACCCCAGCAACGAGAATATCCCTTACGTTATTTTTCAAATTGGTAATTCCAACTATAAGATGTTCCAGTCTATTGATCGTAGGCAGGAGAACATTAAGGAGGGTTTGGAGTACTTCTATCGTTTAAGAGAGACGTACCCAGACTCGGAATACGCTGAGCCTGCCAAAGGACTTATAATCAAAAGTAGGCGGATTTTGGCTGAGCACGAAGTTTATGTTGCAGACTTCTTTTGGAGAACAGAGCAATATGGACCGGCTTGGCATCGATATCAGTACGTAGTTGAGAACTTTTCTGATATACCGGACCTGCGTGATTACGCTCGTAAGAGAGCGGAGTATTCCTACTTTGAATATCAGAAGACGTTGTCCGAAGAAGAGCGTATGGAGATTCAGGGTAGTTGGACGTTGTGGTTAAAAAGATGGTTATAATCTGATCTGGCGGCTTTCGGGCCGCCTTTTATTTATGAAACAGAATACATTTTCATTCCCCTCATGGTTGAACGACTTCGTCCCTGACGATGATCTTTTTGCTCGTGCTTATGCGGATATTCCTGATGAGGATCGTGCTTGGTTAAAAACTGGCATAGCCCGTCTGTATGATTATTATGGCCCCCGTAAGGATATTGGTGGTGTGGATATTCGGCGCTGGCGCAGTGGAGTGGATACGAAAAAGACCTTCGATGCTGTCGATTTTGCCGTAATTCTGTTTGATAATAGCTTGCTTTCACCTGCTCGATTAATGGCAGCATTGGTTCCCGCACTTGCTGGGGGCGTGAAGCATGTTTTGGCTGCTCGGGTCGACATCGGAACGCCATGGCGCAAAGCTGTTTTGACCAGCTTGGAATTGGCCGGGCAAGAACTTGTAGCTGACCTTAGTGATGTCCAAGCTCGGCAGTTGTTTAATGAACTACGAGAAACGGGCATGACCGGAGCGGTTGTCGTTCTTGGGCCTCGTGCTGCAGTTATCAAGAGCAGTGAGTTGCAGGCTGCATCCCGAATTTCGTTCTATCGTCCTCGCTTCAGCCGAGCCGCTACGATTTGGATGGATGACGAGAGTTCTTTCGATTTAAAGACATTGGCTTTCGTTCATCCAGATATCGTATTCAGTGTTTTCGGTGCTGAACCGTCTGAGCTTGCGGATAATTTTTCTTATGAAGGCGATCGATTCGAAGATTGTATCGATGCCATTATGGACGTCGCCTATCTTCCGGCTGATCGTATGGACCACGCCTTGACCAAGGCAAAGGTTGTTCTCGGTCCCGGGCAAGAAGGGTGCTGGATCTGGCCTGATCTTCATCCTGAGCATTTCCAATTCCATCGCACTGCCTGGACAACAGGAGAGTAACGTGAGCAAATCGAATGCCCCTTCTGCGAAGGTTCTTGGTAACCTTCGTAATATTGGTATTATCGCGCATATTGATGCGGGGAAAACCACCCTTACTGAAAGAATATTGTATTATTCAGGGAAGATCCATCGCATTGGTGAAGTGCACGAAGGCACTGCTACCATGGATTACATGCCAGAGGAGCAGGAGCGTGGCATAACTATCACATCTGCGGTTACTTCCTGTCAGTGGGACCCGTGTATGATTAATATCATCGATACGCCCGGGCACGTTGACTTCACTATAGAGGTAGAGCGCTCTCTGCGAGTGTTGGATGGTGCTGTTGGTGTTTTTTGTGGCGTGAGTGGCGTGGAGCCACAGTCCGAGACTGTTTGGAAGCAGAGTGAAGCATATCATGTTCCCAAGCTGGCATTCATTAACAAGATGGATCGATTGGGCGCTGACTTTGACTCTGTGGTTGAGTCCATTGAGTCCAAGTTGGGGGCCAATCCTGTTCCCATTCAATACCCCAATGGGGAAGGCGATGAATTCGAGGGGGTCTTTGATCTTATCGAAATGAAGCGGTTGGAATTTGATCAGGATTCCAATGGTGAAAAGTATGCCTCTTTTGATCTTACAGATGAAGAAGCTGATAAGCTTGATCCGTGGCGAGAAAAGATGATTGAAGCTGCGGGCGATGAGGATGAAGGTATTCTTGATCTATACCTCTCTGGGGAAGATGTTCCTTCTGCTCAAATTCGCAAGGCACTGCGCAAGGCCACTCTGGGGCAGAAGATTGTTCCCGTATTGGTTGGTTCAGCGCTGAAGAATGTGGGCGTACAGCCAGTGCTGGCTGCTGTTTGTGATTACCTGCCAAGCCCTCTTGAGGTTCCTGCTGCTATTGGGATTGAACCGGAATCCAAGGATAAAATTTCATTTGAAGTCTCCCACAAGGAGCCGCTCTCCGCACTGGTGTTCAAAGTTACCATGGATTCTGGGCGTAAGCTTGCTATGATGCGCATCTATTCTGGACGGCTAAGCGGTGGGGATACCGTGTACAATATCACGCAGGGCAAGGATGAGCGAGTAGCTCGTTTATTCCGTCTTCATGCTGGGCGAAAAGAGAAGATAGACACCGCATTTGCAGGAGACATGGTTGCTGCCGCAGGCATGAAATTCGGTCGTACTGGCGATACGCTTTGTGATAAGGATTCACCGATTCTTCTTGAGCAAATTGCAGACTACAAGCCCGTTATTTCACTTGCTATCGAACCTCGTAATTCCGAGGAATCAGAGAAGCTGGACGAAGTGTTGGAAAAATATCTTCTGGAAGATCCTACGCTTGAACTCAAGCGTGATGAAGATACGGATCAGATCATTTTGTCTGGTATGGGCGAGTTGCATCTGGATGTTATCCTTGAGCGCCTTAAGCGCGAGTATAAACTGGAGCCGAGAGCCGGTAAGCCGCAGGTGGTTTATGTCGAAACTGTTGGTTCCAAGGGAACGGGCAGTGGAGAGTTTAACCGGGAGTTGGGTGACGATGTTCACTACGGCGGCGTGACTGTCTCTGTGGAACCCATGGACCGTGACTCTGGTAGAAAGATTTCTTTTGCGATCGACCCGGAAGGATGGCCTGCTGCTTGGCTTGAAGCGGTTGAAGAAGGGCTTGAAGATGGCCTGCAAAGCGGAGTTGTTCGCGGTTATCCTGTGCAGGACGTGCACGTTCGAGTGCTTAGCGTGGAACGAAAGGATGGAGAATCCAGTCCTGTCGGCTACCGGATGGCTGCAGCTATGGCTTTAAAAGAGGCGCTTGCCAATGGTAATGGGCGCTTGATGGAACCGATCATGGATATCGAGATTAGTGTTCCGGCTGATTTTGTAGGCGAAGTGGTTGGCTTGCTTGGTTCTAAAGGTGCCAAGATTGAGAACATGATTGATCGCTCTGGTCAGAAAGTGGTGCAGGGACTTGCTCCCTTAGCCAGTCTGTTTGGATTTTCGACCGAGCTCCGCTCTGCGACGCAGGGACGAGCCGGATTTGTTATGAAATTTTCACGCTTTGATGTTTTGGAGTAATACGTGCCTGATTTAAAACGGCATACACCGCCCGTTGAGCCTGTCAAAAAGAAAGTTGATTGGTGGACGGGGTCTAAGCGGTTGGCAAGATACTGGTATCTACGTGTCATGCGCCAGAACTCTTCTCCCAAGGAATTAGCGACAGCTTTGGCCCTTGGCATGTTCATTGGCGCTCTCCCAATTATACCGCTCCAGTCGGTTATTGTGCTTGCACTGGCCTTTGTTTTCAAGCTGAACAAGTTTGCGGCATGGATGGCCACCAATTATTCCAATGCTGTGACTATGGCACCTTTTTACTACTTCCTGTTCATCATAGGTAAGGGTGTCATTTCGTACGAAGGTAAGCCTATCGATCTGAATCATTTGGAAATGATGCATATTATTGAATCCGGTTGGGATTTGTATATGGTTATGTTCACAGGTGGTTTGGTGTTTGGCATCCCGGCTACAATACTGACCTATTTCGGCTCTCTGTACGGCATTCGCGCCTATCGGAAGCGGCGTGCTCTCAAACTTCTGCGTAAGCGCACAGGCAGTTGATTCGCGACTAGTTATTTTTTATCGCTTTTTTTCTCCCCATAATTGCAATTCAGCTGGATACCGCGTACTCATTTCGTGGTAATCCAAGTCTTTTTTGACCAATGTGGCATCTCTGCCGTTATGCTGAATGGGGTGATAATTCAATGACTGGTCTTCGTGGTTCAACGCTGTTTCTCGGATTGATTGTTTGTGGCCTTTTTGCCGGCTCTGCGTATGTGGGCGGCTGGCTTGCATATGGAGTTGCTGCTGGCTGTGTTCTGTGCTGTGTCGTTGCAGTGGCTGTCATGCAGGGACGAGGGGATTCCGCACAACGAAATGCGGTTGATAGTCTTCAGGCAGGCATGGAGAAGGCTGAGGCTGATAGAGAATTTTACGAAGGTGCCATCGACGGGTTGGGCAACCCAGCTTTTGTCGCCGGACTCGATGGGCGTATCGTTGTAGCCACCAAGGCGTTTGTTGAGCTCCTAAAGAAGCCGGAATCTCAGATTGTTGGCGAGACTGTGAGCCAGGCTCTCTACAATAAGTCCGGCGTATCCATTTCCGAAAAAGTGCTGGAGTCCAAGCAAGCGGTCGACGATACTGCTGATTTGGAACTCTGGGATGGTCGCCAGGTCCCTGTTCGTTTGTTTGCAAATCTCGTGACTGATTCCGATGGTGAAGTATTGGGTGTTATTAGTTCTTTCATTGACCTGACCGAAGCGGTAGCTCAACAGAAAGAACTGGAAGAGCAGCGCACCAATATGGCTCAGGCTGGGGATCAACTGAGTGGTCTTGCTGAGCATGTCGCTTCTGCTACAGAACTTCTTTCCGCCTCTGCCGATGATCAGGCCGATGGCGCTATGAAGCAGAAGAATCAGACAACCTCTGTTGCTACAGCCATGGAGCAGATGACCGCTACGGTTATCGAGGTTGCGCAGAATGCAACTGGAACCAGCGAAGCTGCTGATCAAGCCCATGTCCACGCGACTGAAGGTGTTGAGATGGTGAACAAGGCGGTGGAAGCTATCAATGAAGTCGCCGACTCTGCCGAACAACTCGGGCAGGAAGTGGGCGAACTCGATACTCAGGCAGAGCAGATTGGCGCAATTATCAGTGTTATTAATGATATTGCTGACCAAACTAACTTACTGGCTTTGAATGCGGCCATTGAAGCTGCTCGTGCCGGTGAAGCGGGACGCGGGTTTGCCGTTGTTGCTGATGAAGTTCGTAAGCTTGCTGAAAAGACCATGGACGCCACTAAGGATGTTGAGGCCGCGATTAGTACAATCCAGCAACGATCAAGAAGTGCCACCGAGTCTATGAAACGGACCGAGAAGCAGGTGGACGCGAGTACAGAACTTTCCAATCAGGCGGGCGAGGCTCTGCACCAGATCATGGAATCCATCAAGGATATGGTCAGCAGGGTGGCGCAAATCGCTACCGCAGCGGAAGAGCAATCAGCCTCTGCAGAAGAAATCAACAATAGCGTTGAAGAAATTGCTGCCATTGCCACTGATGCAGATGAGGCCGCAGGGCAGGCTGCCATGGCCACACGCGATTTGGCAGGGCTGGCGCAGGAATTGCTCAACGTCTCGAAAGAATTTCGTGATGGTGGAGGTGAGCTCAAGCTTCGCGAATCAGAAGGTGAAGTGAAGGGCATTCTGCCCAAATTGACGCAGGGATTTGTTCAGATGAGCTATGGTGATGAAGTGTATGACGGAATGCAGGAGGAGCTTGGGCATCCGGTATTCCTCCCCACGGACAGCTACCCAGATCAAGTGCTTATGCAGATGGCCGATTTGGTCTCTGCTCAGGCGGGCATAAGCCAGCGTAATTTCTTCCTGGATTTGGGACGTTTCACCGTGACGAAGTTCCATGAAATGTATCCGCACCACTTCAAGGATGAGTCTTTGAAAGAGTTCTATCTTCGCATGAATGATGTTCACGCTCAGTTGACCAAAGATAATCCGGGCATCAAGCCACCAAATTTCACTTATGAAGATAAGGGCGATGATCTTTTTATGAATTATCGTTCCTCCCGAGGATTGTTCGATTATTTTGAAGGCATGTTGCTTGGAGCGGCAGACTTCAAAGGCGAGCGAGTTTCTATTCAAGTGAAGCCGTTTGATGAAACAACGGCTCGGGCAGAAATTGTTTTTCATGGCAAAGCGTAATTAATTTCAAAAATGATTAATTTATAATGGGCTATGGGTGTTGTTTTCTGTGATACTGCTTTGAGAGTGAAGCAGTATATGGCGACCTGCCCATTTGTAGCGAATTAATAGAGACGTGACTTAGGAGCATTACGGATGTCCGACGATCTCAATAGGCAAATATTCAAAGAAGAAGCGTACGACCTGCTGGGCGAACTGGAAGTTGCCCTGCTGGAGCTGGAAGAAACTCCTGATGATATGGACGTAGTGAACCAGATTTTCCGGGCACTACATACCATCAAGGGTTCTGGCTCCATGTTTGGGTTCGAAGATATCGCTGAATTCACCCACGAGGTTGAGACTGTTTTCGACATGGTTCGAAACGGTGACCTTGGTGTATCGCAAACTTTGTGTAGTCTCGCGCTCAAGTCGCGGGATTATATCAAGTTGATGCTAGATTCTTCTGAAGAATCTGAAGTGGTTGATCCTTCACTGATGGAAGAAGTTCTTACTGGGTTGCAGGCACTTGTTGCAGGTGACGATGGGACAGAAGCAGAAGAGTCCGAGCCATCTTTTGAGCTTGATCTTGATGCAGATGAACCGGAAGAAGAGGGTGCAGAAGAGGACGTTTTAACTCCTGCAGCTGATTTGAATGAATTTTCAATCACTTTGACAGCTAAGCCTGATGTGGACGTGGATGAGTCCATGCTGGAGTCTCTTTTTGATGAGCTCGTTAAGCTTGGTGAGTTCGAAGTTGAATCTCGGCCAGATGAATCCGATGAAGTAAAGTGCTGGAAGCTGACTCTTGGCACTGACGTTGCCAAGGATAACGTACGTGATGTCTTTTTCTTTGTGGATGCCGACCTCGACGTTGAAATTTCAGGTGATGAAGCAGAGGGTGTCCCAGTTGCGGAAGAGGAGCCTGTTGTCGAAGCTCCTGTCGAGCCGGAACCTGAGGTTGTTGCTGAATCCAAGGAAGAACCATCTGTTGCCACGATATCACCACCTGCACCGTCAAAGCCGGATAGTGGCGCGCCTCGAATTGGTGAATTGCTGGTTCAATCTGGTGAGGTTACCGAGGCAGATATTCAGGACGCATTGAAGAAGCAGAAGCCTCTTGGCCAGATTTTGGCAGAAGAAGGCAAGATTGCACCTGAAAAGATCGCACAGGTCGTCCAGAAGCAGAGTGAACACAAGCAGAAGGAGCAGACCAAGAGGCGCCAGGAGGCAATGTCCTCTATTCGCGTTGCTGCTGATAAGCTTGATCTGTTGGTCGATTTGGTTGGCGAATTGGTCATTGTCCAGGCACAGATTTCTCAGGTGGTGGGAGAGCGTAGCGATCCTGTTATGACATCTCTGGCAGAGGAATTGGAACGGTTGAGCGATGAACTTCGCGACTCCACTCTTGGTATCCGTATGCTGCCTATTGGAACATCTTTCAGTAAGTTCAAGCGGTTGATTCGCGATTTGTCCAGTGAATTGGGCAAGGAAATCGGTCTGTCTACCAGTGGTGAGGATACTGAACTGGATAAGACGGTTATCGAGCGTCTTGGTGATCCGCTTGTTCATCTGCTACGTAATTCTATTGATCATGGAATTGAATCTCCAGATGAACGTGTGGCTGCAGGAAAGCCTCCGCAGGGTATGGTTTTGCTGTCCGCAGAGCATTCCGGTGGTGAGGTTCTGATTCGCATCACAGATGATGGCCGTGGCATGAGCACTGAGGCAATCCGTGAGAAGGCTATTGAACGCGGATTGATCTCCAAAGATGCTGAACTGACAGAGAAGGAACTGCTCAAGCTTATTTTCGAGCCTGGCTTTTCAACCGCTAAGGAAGTTACCAGCGTTTCAGGTCGTGGTGTAGGCATGGATGTAGTCAAACGGGCCATTGATTCCTTGCGCGGTACCATTGATATCGACAGCAAGCCGGGCAAGGGTACAACGCTCACCATTCGTCTCCCGCTGACTCTGGCTATTATTGATGGCCTTCAGGTTCGCGTGGAAGATGAATACTACGTCATTCCGCTATCTCTGGTTGAAGAATGTGTCGAATTGGCTCGAAGCGAAGTCGATGAAGATGACTCTGGGCAGCGAATTCTACATCTTCGTGGTGAAATCGTACCGTACATTCATATTCGCGATTGGTTCGAGATTGAAGGTGAAAGTCCTCCCATTGAGCAGATCGTTATCACGGGCGTGGAAGGTAGTCGTATTGGTATTGTCGTCGATACTGTCATTGGCGAACATCAGACGGTTATCAAGACTTTGGGTCGAGTGTATAAGGATGTAGAAGGCATTTCTGGAGCCACCATTAAGGGTGATGGCTCAATAGCACTGATTATGGATGTTCCGAGCTTGGTTCGTCGCGTTGTGGCTGAATCTCGCTAAGATAGAGAGCTTTAAGTTATTGAGGGTCGAAATATGAAGAAGGTTCGCGTTCTCATCGTTGATGATTCTGCAGTGGTCAGGCAGACCCTGGAGGAGATCCTTTCGAGTGATCCCGGCATTGAGGTTATTGGCACAGCCATTGATCCTTATGTTGCAGCCGAACGTTTGAAGGTGGAAATTCCCGATGTCATCACATTAGACATCGAAATGCCCCGCATGGATGGCCTGACATTTTTGAAAAAGCTGATGAAGCAGCATCCCATTCCGGTTGTTATTTGTTCATCTGTGGCGGCAGATGGCTCTAGTAATGCCCTTAAGGCAATGGAATATGGTGCAGTCGAAATTATCTCTAAGCCCAAGGTTGGAACAAAGAAGTTTCTTGAAGAGTCGAGCATCCGTCTTGTTGACAAGGTTAAGGCTGCTGCCATGGCGCGTAAGCCGAAGCTCAAGCCTGCTGCAGCTCCTATTAAGGTTGCACCGAAGCTTGATGCGGATGCGGTTATCCCCAAGGTAAGGACAAAGACTATGGCTGCAACAGAAAAGGTCTGTCTGGTTGGCGCATCAACAGGTGGTACCGAAGCTTTGAGGATTTTCCTTGAGGCGCTTCCTGCTAATTGCCCGCCTGTTGCCATTGTGCAGCATATGCCGGAAGGGTTCACTAATGCTTTTGCAAACCGCCTTAACGGTATCTGCAAGATTCAGGTGAAGGAAGCTGAAGATGGCGACACTATGGAACGTGGCAAGGCTCTTATCGCTCCAGGCGACAAGCACATGCTTCTCAAGCGTTCAGGCAACCGTTATTACGTTGAAGTAAAAGCTGGCCCGCTGGTATCTAGGCATCGTCCGTCGGTCGATGTGTTGTTCCGCTCCGGTGCTCAGTATGGTGCCAATAACGTTGTTGCCGCAATCATGACAGGTATGGGTGATGACGGTGCCAAGGGGATGAAGGAGCTTTCTGATTCCGGTGCGTATTGCATTGCTCAGGACGAAGCCTCCTGCGTTGTTTTTGGTATGCCGCAAGAGGCTATCAAGAAGGGCGGAGTCGATAAGGTTATGACGCTGACCGGCATTGCCGGGGAGATTGTTCGCAATTGTGGGTGATTCGAAAGGCCTTAAGATGGAATAGCAAAGCCCCGCACGAGCAATCGAGCGGGGCTTTTTACGTAGTAGTTTAATTTATTGCTATTTCTTATTGTGTCGATAAAAGATTACATCCACAGGTTCTTTGGTGATCATGCCTTCACCCATGACCTCATCGAGCTTTTCGAGCAATGGAGCGAGGCGTTCCGGGTGCTCTACGATTTCTATGACGATAGGCATGTCTTCGGATAGTCTAAGAATTTTGCTGGTGTGGAGGCGGCTGTTTGCGCCGAATCCGCTTAAACCTCGGAATGCGGTGGCTCCAGCTAAACCAAGGCGGCGTGCTTCCTCTACTATGAAGTCTACCAAAGGGCGTCCTTTGTATTTGTCATCTTCACCAGTGTAGATTCGGATTCGCTCCGCTTGTTCAAGGAGTTTCATGGTATTGCTCCATAGTGGATGAGTTAAAGAAGTCTGCCTAGTGCGATACCTGCCAAAACCAGAATCAGCCCAACGGCACTCTGACCTACGACATTGAGGAGCGCCATGGCTATCTGTCCGAACTTGACCAATTCGGCTGTCTCGAACATGTAAGTGGAGAAGGTGGTGAATGCCCCCATGAAGCCGGTGAGGATGAGCAGGCGTACTTCACTTCCTGGTAGCAGGCGGTTTTCAAAAAATCCCCATACCGCACCGAATAAAAGACAGCCGAGCATGTTGACGGCAAAGGTGCCTAGAGGGAAGCTACCACCAACCATGCGCTGCACAACACCGGAAAGCCAGTATCGTGAAAGTGACCCGGCAGCGCCACCTGCACAAATATAGAGAATTTTTGTCAACATTTATGTATCCTTGACTCACCGTACCAATTCTAATGGAGAATGCCAATGGGCCTTGAATGCGAACTGAAATATCTGGATGTGGATTTTGAAGATCTTGGAAAACGTCTAAAGGCTGCTGGAGGGCAGTTTCTCGGCCGCTATTTCGAGTCTAATCTGGTCTTTGATTACTCTGATAGATCGCTCAAGAAGTCAGGAATCCTCCTTCGCCTGAGAGAGAAACAGGGAAAGGCTGTGTTGACTGTTAAGAAGCCGCCTAAGGAAGAAGGGCCATCTGCCCTGAAAGTTTTCGAGGAAATCGAGTCAGAGGTAGACGACTTCCATACTGTGCAGGCAGCGCTAGAGACGGTTGGATTTTCCGTTGCCTTTGCTTATGAGAAGATTCGCGAGAAATGGATACATAAAGATTGCTCCATCTGTATGGATACAATGCCTTTTGGTAAATATGTGGAAATAGAGGGTGTTGAAGGTGGTGTACAGGCATGCGCCAAAGCCTTGGGCGTAGATGAAAATCCAACGTCAAAAGCCACATATCATTCTTTGAATCTGGAATATCGTGAAAAGAATGGGCTGCCACCTGAAGAAAGCTTTGTATTTGGAGATGAAGAGAAATCCGCTTTGATTAAAGAATTAGGGAAAGATTAGTAATCGTCTCTCGACAGGCGAGTAAAACGAATTTATATTGATGAGAAGAAAAAATAGCTGGATTGTTGGAGAATAATGCCCATGAGCGACCCTTTTACAGGTGACCATTATGATTCCGAGCTGCTTGATCGATATGAGGTCAAGGAGCCAAGAAAATACAAGGTCTTGCTGCATAATGATGATTATACGACCATGGATTTTGTGGTCGAGGTTCTGGTTCGTGTGTTTCGGAGAAACGAAGCGCAGGCGACTGCTATAATGCTGTCTGTGCACAATCAGGGCTATGGAGTCTGTGGTGTTTACACTGCAGAGGTGGCCGAAACTAAAGTTGATTTAGTACACCGGTTGGCAAAGAGTGCGGGATTTCCCCTGAAGTGCAGCATGGAAGGTGATTAGATTATGACGATGCTCAGTAAGGAACTGGAAAGTGCGCTGACTTCTGCTGTTAATGAGGTGAAGAAGCGGAATCACGAATTTCTCACACTGGAACATCTCCTGTACGCCATTTCCATTGAGGAGCAGGGCGAGGAAATCCTCGAAGCCTGCGGTGCTGAAATGGAAAAGCTGCGTGATCAGCTTGGACGATTTTTTGTGGAAAACATGGAGGCTCTGCCTGAGGGAACGGAGACGGAAGTCATCCAGACGCTCGGCGTGCGCCGCGTATTGCAGCGTGCAGTGTGGCAGAAGAAGGCATCCGGCAAGACCATCGTCGAAGTTGGTGATGTCCTCGCTGCCATGTTTGATGAAGAAGATTCCTATGCTGTCTATTTCCTTCGTACCCACGACGTCTCACGTCTGGATATTCTGGAGATCATCTCTCACGGCATGTCTACAGGTGAGGACTGGGGCGATCTTGGTGATCGCGAACAGCCTTCCCATGGCGATCCTCTGGACGGCAAGCCTGCCGAAAAGAAGAGCCCTCTTGAGGAATATACAGTCAATCTGACCGACCGCGCCGCCGAGGGACTTATTGATCCGCTCATTGGTCGTGGTTCCGAGTTGGAACGGACCGCTCAGGTGCTGTCTCGTCGTCGTAAGAATAATCCGATTTTCGTGGGTGATCCCGGTGTTGGCAAGACTGCCATGGCCGAAGGAATGGCCCTCATGATCGTTGAAGGGAATGTCCCCAAGGATTTCCTTAATGCTGAAATTTACGCTCTCGATATGGGATCACTCTTGGCGGGGACGAAGTATCGCGGAGATTTCGAAGCGCGCCTTAAGGGTGTGTTGGAAGAGCTCAAGCGGAATAGGGACGCTATCCTGTTCGTAGATGAGATTCATACCATCGTAGGTGCAGGATCGGTTTCCGGTGGTTCCATGGATGCTTCGAATATTCTCAAGCCGCTGCTTCAGTCGGGCGAAATTCGTTGTATGGGATCAACTACATACGAAGAGTATAAGAATCATTTTGAGAAGGATCGTGCGTTGTCGCGTCGCTTCCAGAAGATTGAGATCAGTGAACCCACTGTGGAAGAGACTATCGCGATTCTCAAGGGCTTGCAGAAGCACTATGAAGAATTTCACGGTGTGAATTACACGCACTTTTCTCTTAAGGCTGCTGCGGAATTGGCAGAGCGCCATATTACGGATCGTTTTCTGCCGGATAAGGCCATTGATGTCATGGATGAGGCTGGAGCGTTGTATAAGCTCTCTACTCGTACCCGCAAGGGTGATCGCATTAAGGTCGCTGACATCGAAAAGGTCGTCGCTCGAATGGCCCGAATCCCAGCCCGTAGACTGACGGTTTCAGATAAGGCTCGATTGCAGAATCTGGAAGACGAGCTCAAGTCAGTAGTCTTTGGGCAGGATGAAGCTGTTATGCAGCTTTCCAAGTCTATCAAGCGCGCCCGCGCGGGGATGCGTCAACAAGGCCGTCCTGTTGGTAGCTTCCTGCTTACTGGCCCAACTGGTGTTGGTAAGACTGAACTGGCTCGCCAGCTTGCACAGGTTCTCGGCATCAGCTTCCAGCGTTTTGATATGAGTGAATACATGGAGAAGCACGCTGTGGCTCGCCTTATAGGTGCGCCTCCCGGCTATGTCGGATTTGATCAGGGTGGCCTGCTGACCGAAGGTGTACGAAAGAAGCCCCATTGTGTTGTCCTTTTTGATGAAATTGAGAAGGCGCATCCCGATGTCTTCAACATTTTGCTTCAGGTGATGGATTACGCCACTTTGACTGATAACAATGGTCGTAAGGCTGATTTTCGCCATGTCATCTTGCTCATGACGTCCAATGCCGGAGCGCGTGAGATGTCCAAGGGTGCTATCGGTTTCTCGCGCAATGAGAGTGCAGACCGTGAAGGCGGCGCTGTGAAGGCTTTGGAGAAGTTGTTCAGTCCGGAATTCCGCAACCGCTTGGATTCCACCGTGACTTTCAAGGCTCTTGAGCAACCTGTCATGGAACTGATCGTGGATAAGTTCATCAAGGAACTCAATGATCAGTTACAGGATCGCCGCGTGGTGGTGAAGTTGACTGAAGCTGCACGAGCACGGATGGCGGAACTTGGTCATGACAAGACCATGGGTGCGCGTCCTATGGGGCGTGCCATACAGACAGAGATCAAGGATTTCATTGCAGACGAATTGCTCTTTGGCGAACTGGTGAAGGGCGGTGTCGTAACTGTTGATGCGGCTGGAAAGTCCAAGAAGGGCAAGAAGATTTCCGCAGTCAGTGAATCGGGAGAGTTCTCATTCGTCTTTGATCCTGTTGGCAAGAAGCAATAGTTAATACAGATGGATACAGAGTGGGGCGGCCAAGTGCCGCCTCTCTTGTTTAAAAGGGCTGCATGACTATTTATCGCCTGTTTGAGGAACCAATATTCCCTGACCCGGAAGAAGCTGACCCGGATGGCCTTCTTGCGGTGGGAGGGGATCTGAGTCCGCAGCGATTGCTTACGGCTTACAGCAATGGAATCTTCCCTTGGTACGCGGAGGATTCCCCTATTCTTTGGTGGTCTACCAATCCCCGTTTAGTTCTGCTTCCACAAAATTTCCACATGCCGCGCAGCTTGCGGCGGGTGCTGAATAAAGGAATGTTTACCTTTACTCTTGATACTGCCTTTCGTGATGTCATTCATGGATGTGCCACCGCTCCTCGTCCCGAGCAGGAGGGAACGTGGATTGTTGATGAGATGGTTGAAGCTTACACTTTGCTACATGATTTAGGGTACGCTCATAGTGTAGAGGCGTGGCAGGATGGCGAATTGGTTGGCGGATTGTATGGAATCTCTATTGGATCTGCATTCTTTGGCGAGTCCATGTTTTTCAAGGTGCCAGACGCTTCTAAAGCGGCGTTTGCTGTGTTGGTCAACCAATTGAAAGCATGGGGTTTTACTCTGATCGACTGCCAGCAGACCACAAAGCATTTACTGCGTTTTGGTGCTGAAGAAATGCAACGCTTCCGTTTTCTTGCCATGCTACATGAGGCTATGGATGTCACAACTCGAGAAGGGCGATGGTGTCTTGATAATCTTCCGTGCGGCTAATCATCATCGAGTTTTATTAAGTAGCCCATCAGATCGCGTAATTCATCAACGGAGATGCGATAGCGTGGCATGCAAAAATCTGCTTCATATCCATTGGATTTAATCCCTGCCCGCATAAGTGTTTTGAAAGCTCTCATTGTATAGACTGGATGGCTTCCATCTTGACGAGCAGTAAAAGGGTATCCGTTGCCTGCAAGGTATTTGTAGGTAACCGGGGGTGTTCTTGTGGTGCAGAATGTGGGCATGGTGTTACCCCAGCCGCGCTTGCCGTGACATTCAGCACAGCCACCACCTTCCACATGTAGCCAGTTTGGGCCAGCAGTGAAAGCGAGATGCGCGCCTTTAGCTCGTTTCCCCGTATTGTAGATGGATTCGCCGTTCTTGAGATTGGCTTTGTCTAATATTGCGCCCGGATCAATGGCTTCGGCTGCCATTGCGATAGCCACCAGTCCGCTGATGGCTATAACGAGCATGAGGATTGTGGCTAACCACTTGTTGATTTTCATAATTGGTTGTTTCCCTTAATCTTCCACAATGGGAGGATGCTGGCTCAGGTCGTACAGTCCTTTGAGTGGAATATCCAGAGAATAACTCGGTATTCTATCGAATTCGATAAAGCCGACATTTTTGCCGGGTTCCAATTGCGATAAACCGGACAAGCCTGCGGGAACTGGGAAGTGTAGCGGGGTGGAACGAATAGCTGTAAGTCTTGTGGAATACTGCTCTTTCAGGTAGTTTATTATATTGTCGCGTTCTTTGTCAGTAAAGGATTCCATGACAACGCATTTGCTGCTGTTGTCTTCTGTTTCCTCTGCAATTAAAGCGTTCCAGTTTTCACTGTTTTCATCTTTGTCACTCCAGGTGGGACGGAAGAGGTGAACCTCGACATTTCGGCGGCCTTTGAAGCTTCGAATAACCATGGAAAGTGAATGCGCGTAGTGAGTAGGAAGTGATTTTTCCGGCTGTGTTATGGTGATATCCATTGCGATGCTCCAGGCGAATAGTTATAAATGTAGTCAAATATTACGCACTTTAACGGCTTTTCTCAAGCACCACGATATATTTCATGCCTGAATTCAAACTTGTTAGCGAATTTGAGCCCAAAGGGGACCAGCCTGAGGCCATTAACCAATTGGTGAATGGTCTTGAAACTGGCGTGCGTGATCAGGTCCTACTTGGCGCAACCGGTACGGGTAAAACCTTCACCATGGCCAACATTGTGGCGGAGTTGAATCGCCCCGGATTGATTCTTGCGCCGAACAAGACCTTGGCAGCGCAGTTGTATACTGAGTTCAAAGGGCTGTTTCCAGATAATGCTGTTGAGTATTTTGTCAGCTATTACGACTACTATCAGCCAGAAGCGTACCTCCCTCATTCTGATGTGTATATCGAGAAAGATTCGTCCATTAACGATAATATCGATAAATTGAGACACGCCGCAACGCATGCGTTACTCACACGCCATGATGTTCTTATCATCGCATCTGTTTCCTGTATTTATGGTCTTGGTTCTCCGGATTTCTACGCTAAGATGGTAATCCCGGTTGAGCAGGGACAGAACTTCTCCATGGAAGAACTGCTGGCTCGTCTGGTAGAGATTCATTACGAGCGTAATGATTATGACTTCCATCGCGGAACATTTCGTGTACGTGGGGATGTGGTGGAGATTATCCCTGCTTACAGCCGAGAAAAGGCACTTCGTATCGAATTTTTTGGTGATGAAATAGATTCTATTGCCGAGACCGATCCTCTGACGGGCGAAGTGAAAGATCGTCTGCGAAAGACCGTTATCTATCCGGGTAGTCACTTTGTTTCGGACAAGGACAATCTTGGGCGTGCTGTGGATGATATTCGTTCTGAATTGCAGGTCACTCTTGCTAACATGAAGAAGAATAACAGGTTGGTCGAGGCCCAGCGCCTTGAGCAGCGAACTATGTATGATCTTGAAATCATAGAAGAGCTTGGCTACTGCAACGGTATCGAAAACTATTCTCGGCACCTTGATGGTCGTTCTGAGGGAGAAGCTCCTGCTACGTTGCTGGACTACTTCCCCGATGACTTCATTCTTTTCGTGGATGAGTCCCATATCGCGCTGCCCCAGGTGGGTGGCATGTATAAAGGAGATCGTTCTCGTAAGACGACATTGTGTGATTTCGGTTTTCGCTTGCCGTCTGCGCTGGATAACAGGCCGTTGAATTATGAAGAATTTCAAGAGCGCATTAAGCAGGCTATTTATGTTTCGGCCACGCCGGGCAAGTTGGAGATGGATCTTGCGCAGGGGGTGGTTGTCGAGCAGATTATTCGTCCCACAGGTCTGGTTGATCCAGAGGTGGAAGTACGAAAAGTACAGGGACAGATTGACGATTTGCTCACAGAGTGTAAGAAAAGACAATCAAGGGATGAAAGGGTTTTAGTCACCACGCTTACCAAGCGAATGGCTGAAGATCTGAACGATTATCTCAATTCCATGGGCGTTCCATCTCGGTACTTGCATTCGGACATTGATACGCTGGAGCGCATGGCGATTATTCAAGCGTTGCGTGCAGGTGAATTTTTTGTGCTGGTTGGTATCAACCTTCTGCGAGAGGGACTTGATATACCGGAAGTATCTATGGTTGCGATTTTGGATGCAGACAAGGAAGGCTTTCTGCGTTCCAACCGTTCGCTCATCCAGACCTTTGGCCGAGCGGCTCGCAACTCGGATGGTAGAGTTATTCTGTACGCGGACAAGATCACTGATTCCATGGCTTCGGCTATGGATGAGACTGCCAGGAGACGAGAGATACAGGAGGCGTATAATGCCGAGCATGGCATCATACCCACCACCATTCGTAAGAGCGTGGACAACCTGTTTGGTGAGTTGGTTGGTGCGTCTCCGGCAAATGATGCGACTGTGGATATGGCAGCTGAAACCCGGAGTGCTTACGGATCTGATCCTAAGGTGCTGCAGAAGAATATTAAGAGGCTGGAGCGCGAGATGCGTGGAGCCGCCAAAGAACTGGAATTTGAACGTGCGGCAGAATTACGTGACAGAGTGGCGTTGCTTCACGAAAGAATACTTGAACTGGGGTAGCCTATGTTTGAATTGATTCATCGGCGGATGCTCAAACTAAGAGCGAGACTTGGCTCCTTCTGGAGCATCATTCTTGGTGTGGTTTATCTTGCAATTGTTTTTGTCGTTGGTATCGCATTTTATATGGGATATGAGGACTGGGACTTTGCAAGCTCCTTCTACATGGTGGTCATCACTTTATCCACGGTTGGCTATATGGAAGTCAACGAGCTCTCTGAGCCGGGACGTTATTTTACAGCGTTCCTGATCATGGGCGGGGTTGGTGGTTTCGTTTATATCGCGGGTGCCTTTGCGCAGGTGCTGATTGACGGTCGTTTGCAAATAATGTGGGGTAAGCATAAGATGATGAAAGAAATAAGCAAATTACGGGATCATTATATAGTCTGTGGGCATGGGCGCATCGGTAGTATTGTTGCGCAGGAGATTCTGAACGAAGGTCACGATATCGTGGTCATCGAGCAGGACCCTGATCTCATCGATAAGATGGAGCAGGACGGTATTCTCTGTATTGATGGTGATGCCACCAGCGACGAAATCCTCATGACCGCAGGGTTGCTGCATGCCAATTCTCTTATTTCTGCCCTGACTAGTGAAGCGGCTAACGTCTACGTCACACTGACCGCACGTCAGCTTAATCCTGACATTACTATTGTTGCCCGTGCGGGTAACAAATCGCATATTTCCCGTCTGGAACTTGCTGGTGCAGACCGAGTCGTACTGCCTCATTTCATTGGTGGACTGCGCATGGCTCAGAATGTTCTGCGCCCCACGGTGACTAACTTCATGGAGTTGGCCGTACGTGGCGGTATTGATCTGCAGATGGAAGAGCTTGAGGTTACACCTACTTCCGAACTGGTTGAATTGGACCTCATTGAATCCAAGATTCGTCCCCGATTCAATCTTATTGTCATTGCCATCAAGAAAGGGTCTGGAGAGATGGTCTTCAATCCTGGACCTAAGGAAATTATTCAGGCAAATGACACTCTCCTTGCTGTTGGTAGCAAGGCAAATCTGGCTGAAATTAAAGAAATTCTATAGCATTATCACGGGTTGGTCGTCTCAATGGTTTCTCCTGACGTTGTACAGCGCGCGGCTTCGTTGCGCGAAAAAATCGAGTATCATAATCACCGCTATTACGTGCTAGACGCGCCGGAACTTTCCGATGCCGAGTACGATATCCTCTATCGCGAATTGGCGTCCTTGGAAGCGGAATATCCCGAACTCGAAGATCCTAATTCTCCCACCAAGCGAGTTGGCGGCAAGCCTGCTGCAGGCTTTACTCCTTATGAACATGCCATGCGTATGTATAGTTTGGACAACGCTATGGACCTTGACGAGTGGAATACATTTACCGACCGCGTGAGCAAGGGCTTGGACCGGGCCGATGTGGAGTACTGGGCCGATCCCAAGATGGATGGTCTGGCGGTAGAAGTCATTTATGAGAAAGGGAAGCTGGTTCGTGCTGCCACCCGTGGTGATGGACGTACAGGGGAAGATGTGACGCATAACATGCGTACTGTGATGAATCTTCCCTTGAAATTGCGCGGCTCCATGATGCCAGACTTGCTTGAAGTCCGTGGCGAAGTTGTGATGTCCAATAAGGATTTTGCAGCGCTCAACGATCGTCAGCGTGAGGCTGGTGAGAAAATTTTTGCTAATCCGCGTAATGCTGCTGCTGGTTCCATTAGGCAGCTTGATCCCAAAGTTGCGGCCTCTCGTCCACTTCGCTTTATGGGCTACGGTATTGGTCGGGTAGAGTGGGCAACACCGCTCTTTGCTTGGACCAATCAGGTAGAGATTATGAAGGGCCTCAAGGAATTGGGCTTTTCTAATCCGCCGGAAGCGAAGCTTTGTAAATCTCGACAGGAAGTCGCTGAATATTTTACTGAACTCATGGAAAGCCGAGAAGAACTTCCATTTGAAATCGACGGTGTTGTTGCCAAGGTAAACAGCCTTGAGATGCAGCGTGCGCTTGGCTTTACTTCTCGTGCTCCTCGATGGGCACTGGCACTGAAATTTCCTGCTTATCAAGAAAAAACCGTACTCAACTCCATTCGCATTCAGGTTGGTAGGACCGGTGTATTAACCCCGGTGGCCGAACTTGAGCCTGTGCCTTTGGCCGGTGTCGTGGTTTCCAATGCTTCGTTGCACAACAAGGGTTACATCGAAGAGCGCGATTTCCGTATTGGCGATACTGTTTTGATTCAGCGTGCAGGGGATGTCATACCTCAGGTTTTGTCTGTTGATATGGATAAACGGCCCGCTGATGCTGAGAAGTATGCGTTTCCCATGCAGTGTCCCGTGTGCGACAGTGATGCTGTCGAAGACGGTGAAGCCGTGCGATGTACCAATGATGTTTGTCCTGCGAAGACAGTGCAGCGGATCATTCATTTCGTATCCAAGGCTGGACTCGATATGGAAGGTGTTGGCAAGAAGTGGGTCCAGCGACTTGCTGAAGACGAAGTACTGACCTCGCCCGCTGATCTTTTTACACTACAGAAGACTGCGTTACTTCGGTATGAGGGAATGGCAGACAAGTCTGCGCGAAATTTCATTGATGCCATTGCCAAGGCAAAAGTTGATGCACCACTCTGGAGACTCATTGCAGGGCTTGGTATTCGACACGTCGGCGAACAGACCGCACGAACATTAGCTGCGACATTCGAAGACTTGGAAGCCATCGGTGGTGTGACCCGCGACGAGTTACAGGAATTGGATGATGTCGGCCCTATTGTTGCTGAAAGTCTTTATGATTTCTTTCAAAGCGAAAGCACGGCAACACTTATTGAGCGTTTCAAGGCGGCTGACTTCTGGCCCATTGGCGGCCCTGTAGAGGTGCGTGAAGGCGAAGAACTGCCGTTAACGGGTAAGGTCTTTATTTTCACAGGAACGCTTCCGGTTAAACGCAACGAGGCTCATGACATCGTGGAAGAGTACGGTGGTAGCGCAGTGAAGACTATTTCCAAAAAAGTCGACTATGTGGTTGCGGGCGAAAAGGCTGGCTCCAAGGTTGCCAAGGCTGAAAAGCTCGGCCTCAATATTATTGACTTTGACGGGTTCATGGCGCTAGTTCAGGAATCCGCATAATTTTCTAGCATACAGGAGAGAGAGTATGGCTACGAATATCGTTATTTTGGGCGCAAAAGGGCGCATGGGGAATACTCTGGTTAATTTGACTCTGGCTGATGAAGAGTTGAACCTGGTTGGTGCTTGCGAGCGAGAAGGTAACGCTAGTGGCATGGAATACAGCGGTTGTATTTCTTCCGATTGCATGGAGGAATTGTTGCCTCAGGTTCCCGGTGCCGTGATTATTGATTTCACTGCTCCCGAATCATCTGTTGCCATGGCTAAGATTGCTGCCAAACACGGAAATCCCGTTGTCATCGGCACTACTGGCCTGACCAAGGAACAACAGGATGAGCTGGCTGAGTCTGCCAAAGAGACACCGGTTTTCTGGGCTCCCAATATGTCCGTTGGTGTCAACGTCCTACTTAAGGTGCTGCCTGAATTGGTTAAAGCCCTTGGACCTGAGTACGATATGGAAATGGTCGAGACGCATCACAAGATGAAGAAGGATTCCCCTAGTGGAACCGCTCTCAAGCTGGCCGAATGCTTGGCCGAGGCCCGTGGCTGGGAATACGATGATGTGAAAAAGCATTGTCGTGATGGCATCATCGGTGAGCGTCCGCATGAGGAAATCGGCGTGCAGACACTGCGCGGTGGTGATGTTGTCGGTGATCACACCATGTATTTCTTTGGTCCTGGTGAGCGCATTGAAGTGACACATCGCGCCCATTCTCGTGATACCTTTGCATCCGGTGCGCTGCGCGCAGCCAAATGGCTTGGCAAGCAGAAGCCCGGCAAGCTGTACAATATGGCTGATATTTTCTAGGCAGTAATTACGCTAAATTAAAAGGGAGCTTCCTGATGGAAGCTCCCTTTTTTTGTTCTTATAAAATGGGTGAGAGTAATCGGGCGAACTTGATGACTGTTTGATACATGATGTTTTTATCGTAATATTCATTGATTCCAGTTTCAACGCAATGCTCGAAATCATTGATAAACATTGCTTCAAGCTGTTCACAAAACGGCTTGTCCTCGGCGATCATGGTGATCTCGAAGTTGAGTCGGAAAGAACGGTTATCCAGATTGGCTGTACCCACTGCGCCTATCTGATCATCAACCAGAAAAACCTTTTGGTGCAGGAACCCTTCATCATAGCGATAGATGCGAATGTTATCCAATCCAAGCTCTTTGAGACAGGCAAAGCTTGCGAGGTAAACAAGCAAGTGATCTGGTTTGCGAGGCAGTATGATTCGCACGTCAACGCCACGCATGGCGGCCAATTGCAGTGCCTTGGTTACGGAACTGTCAGGCACAAAGTATGGGCTGGCGATCCAGAACCGTTTTCGGGCTGCGTTAATGGCTCGGATGAACATGAGAGAACATGATTCCAGATCGTCGGCAGGGCCAGTAGCCAATGCGACTACTTCGGCTTCACCTGCTGCTTCTGGCAGCGATAAATCAAAATCATACATTTTGCGTGTTGCCCAATACCAATCACGGGCAAAGCTGATTCGTACGCCAAGAACTGCGGGGCCAACAATTCGCAGGTGTGTGTCGCGCCATCCTTTGAATTTCTTAGAAATTCCCAAATATTCATCCCCGACATTGTGACCACCGACAAAGGCAGTGTGTCCGTCAACAACTACGATCTTACGGTGATTTCGGAAGTTGAGCTGGAATCGATTACCGCGCCCTCTGGTGGTATGGAAGGGATGTGCCTCAACTCCTGCATCAATCATGGCCTGCCAATAGCTTGCAGGTGTGGAGTGGGAACCGACTTCGTCATAGAGGAAGTTGATGCGGACTCCTTCGGATGCTTTCCGTATCAAAAGGCGCTGTAGTCGGCGGCCCAGACCGTCATCGTGTACGATGAAAAATTGGATGAGAATGTATTTCTCAGCACGCTCGATCTGTTCGAAAATGGCATCGAATGTTGTCTTGCCATTGACCAGCAGGTCCAGCCTGTTGCCACCAAAGAAGGGCACTTCTGCTAGTGTTTCGAACGAGGTGCGTGGAGAGTGCGGATTTCTACGATCTGAAACTGCCTTGATGGTTGGGATATTCTCTTTATTACTGATTAATTCTTTAAACTTAACATCTCCAGCGCGCATAGCATCGACGTAGCCATGAAACTTGCTGCGTCCAAAAATCCAGTACATGGGCAGAGTCAGCACCGGAAAGGTAATGAGCGAAATGGACCAGGCGACTGCGCCTTGTGGTGTGCGGGTGTCCCGTACGGCCACGATGGCAGTGAAAATCGCGGCGATTTCTATAATGGTGTAAAAAACACTAAGTACGGCAATGAGAAAATGAACATCTTCGGTAAACATGTATGATTAAATAGCAAATAATCAGGGAAAGAGGAACCGTCATGGTTGCGGGGTGCAAGTAAATGTGGTCAGACTCGGTGGATTGAGAAAGGAGAGAATGTGACTGAGTTAATTCATGACGATCCGGGCAAGCACCCATTTGTTAAAGCCCCCAATAAAACGCTGGCAACACTGGCTATTCCGGTGTTGTTTTCACTGGTGGCGGAACCACTGACCGGGTTGGCCGATACCGCTTTTGTGGCTCGCATCCCCGGTTCGGAGCCTGTGGCAGCTCTCGGTGTTGGAACAGTCGCTTTTTCCTCCATTTTTTGGGCATTCAACTTTCTCGGTGTGGGAACACAGACTGAAGTTGCTCAGAACGAAGGCGGAGGTGACCATGGGCATGCAGTGAAGATAGCTTCACTCGCCGCAGTGTTGGCAGCTGGTATCGGCGTGATCCTTATGCTCGCTGCAATGCCGTTCCTTGATACAATTGCCGGTGTGCTGGGTGCGCAGGCGGGTGTTAACGATTTGGCTTGCGAGTACATGTTTTATCGCTTGCTTGGTGCGCCAGCCGTTTTGGTATCTCTTGCTTGCTTTGGTGCGCTCCGTGGCGTGCAGGATATGCGAACACCGCTTTATGTGGCGGTTGGCATTAATCTCATCAACGTGTTGCTGGATTGGATACTGATCTTTGGCGCTGGCCCTGTTCCTGCCATGGGCGTTTCCGGCGCCGCTATTGCTAGCTCTGTTAGTCAGTATGTCGGCGCTGCGTGGTGTCTGATTGCCGTAGCCCGTTCCATTGGACTGACTTGGAATATGAAAGGGGCGGACGTAGGGCGATTGTTGAAAATCGGCGGCGATTTGTTCATTCGTACCGGGATGGTGCTCGTCTTTCTGGCATTTTGCACCCGTATTGCCAATCAAGCTGGCGCAGACGAAGGGGCGGCGTATCAGGCCATTCGTCAGTTCTTTATTTTTACAGCACTCTTTCTCGATGCATTTGCCATTACTGGGCAATCTCTTGTGGCGTACTTCCTTGGTGCGCAAGACCTTACGCAGGCTAAACGAGTGGCGCGGTCAGTTTGTATATGGAGCATCGGTACTGGTATCGTGATGTGTGCCGCCATGTTGCTTGGTCAGGAATTTGTAATCTGGCTTCTGGTTCCATCAACAGCCGTAGGTGTATTTGGCCCCGCGTGGCTCGTTGTGGCGCTTTCTCAACCTGTAGGCTCGCTTTCCTTTGCTACTGACGGTATTCATTGGGGAACGGGTGATTTTCGATACCTGCGAAATGTCATGGTCATCGCTTCGGTTTCGGGTGGGATTGCGCTTTATCTTATTGAGCAGTCCGGCATGGCGCACATACTGATTGCCATTTGGTTGGCGACAGCTCTGTGGATGTTTATCCGAGCAGGGTTCGGGATTGCCAGAGTCTGGCCGGGAATAGGAAAGTGTGCACCGCTCGGCAAAGATAAGTGCGATTGTCGCGAGGTCTAGTGTTCGGCGAGATAGTTGAACATGAAAGCATAGGCGTGGCGCATTTCTGATTCCAATGAGGAGATGTGCGCCTTGGCAGCCTTCATATCATTGTCTTTTGATGCGTGTTCCAGCAGTAGACAGCAGTCACGAACACGTTCTACCCCCATGGTGGCAGCTCCACCTTTAAGCGCATGGGCGAGATGACGTAGTTGTTCAATATCCTGCGTTTCCAAAGCATCTTTGATGCTCTGAATCCTCTTGGGTTCCTGAGAAACAAATACCGTAAACATGCGTTTGAGAAACGGCTGTTTCCCGGCCATGGATTCTAAGAATTTGCTATCTATAACTTCTTTATTCGCCATCAATGAACTATACGCACCCTGTGAATATTCAGCAACATATTTACTCAAAAAAAGCACTCCTCACACTGGTTGTAAAGAAGGCATCCCTCCATCATTTTTCACCTCCGCGAAAGGCAATGAAAGAATTAAGAAGAGAGATTAGGTGAGGGGGCTGGGAGCAAAAAAACGGATTGAAAGCAGGAGCTTCCAATCCGTTTTCGATTCTCTAACCGTTACAAACTACAGAGTGTAGAGCTTGTCACCGGGGATGATGTTGATGTTGTTCTGCTGGAGCAGTTCGATACCCTGATCGGTACGATCGAAGCGGAAGATGAGCACTGCAGAATCGCCACTCTGGTTGACGAAGGCGTACATGTACTCAACGTTGATGCCTGCATCCTGCAACATGGAGAGGATGTTGTTCAGACCACCGGGTTCATCGGTGACTTCAACGGCGACAACAGTGGTCCGTCCAACTGTGAATCCTGCTTCCTTGAGCTTGGTTTTGGCCGTGTCGAAATCCGACACGATAAGACGCAGGATGCCGAAATCAGAAGTATCAGCCAGAGAGAGGGCGCGAATGTTAACGCCGGACTCGGTCAGAATGCGAGTTACTTCGGCCAGACGTCCGGCACGGTTTTCCAGAAATATGGAGAGTTGATCTACTTTCATTGTGTTCTCCTTGATATTATTGGCGGTTAGCCTTCTTTTCTCTTATCAATAATGCGTTTGGCCTTACCCATGGAGCGTTCGATCTCCTTGGGGTTAACCAGACGGACCTTGGCTGTGACGCCAAGGTATTCCTTGATGTTCTTCATTACCTTTGATTCTACGCGCTGTAAACTCCTGATCTCATCAGAGAACAGCGATTCATTGACTTCAACCTGAATTTCCAGTGTGTCGAGGTTACCCTTGCGGTCTACGACGAGTTGGTAATGCGGGGTGAGGCCTTCTGTCTCAATGAGGATAGACTCGATTTGGGACGGGAATACGTTGACACCGCGGATGATGAGCATGTCATCGGAACGGCCAGTGACGCGCTTCATGCGGGCGGTTGTGCGGCCACATTTGCATGGGGCGGTATTCAGTGTGGTCAAATCACGAGTACGGTAACGGATAAGCGGAATGCCTTCCTTGGTCAGGGTAGTGAAGACGAGTTCACCTTCTTCACCTGGAGCTACAGGCTCGCCTGTCTGCGGGTTGATGGTCTCTGCCAGGAAGTGATCTTCCTGAATATGCAGGCCATCCTGAGCCTGATGACACTCGATAGCGACACCGGGACCCATGATTTCAGACAGTCCGTAAATATCGATGGCTTTGATGCCGAGTTTCTTTTCGATGTCGAGGCGCATCTCGTTGGTCCACGGCTCTGCGCCGAAGATACCGATTCTGAGCGGCAGGTCCCTAATGTCGATTCCCATATCTTCGCCAGTTTCAGCAAGGAAGAGGGCGTAGGAGGGGGTGCAACAGATAACGTCAGGGGCAAAGTCTTTGAGCAGACTTACCTGACGACGGGTTGCGCCACCTGAGATGGGAATAACTGTTGCGCCAAGAGCTTCTGCTCCGTAGTGAGCGCCGAGTCCGCCTGTGAAAAGGCCGTAGCCATATGCATTGTGGACGGTATCGGCTGCGGATGCGCCTGCTGCCATGAAGGAGCGGGCCATAAGCTCGCCCCAATTCTTGATGTCACGCTTGGTGTAGCCGACAACGGTGGCGGTTCCGGTGGTGCCGGAAGAAGAGTGGATACGGACGATCTGGTCCTTGGGTACTGAAAAGAGGCCGAAGGGATACTGGTCGCGTAGATCCTGTTTGACAGTGAAGGGGAGCAGGGTGAGATCTTTCAGGGACTTGATATCCTGTGGCTTGATACCCTTGTCGTCGAATTTCTTTTTGTAGAACGGCACAGTCGCATAGACTCGTTCACACAGAGTCTGGAGCCGTTTTAATTGGAGTTTTTCCAGGTCTTCCCTGGGCATGGTCTCATTCTTCACATCGTAGATCATCCCTTCTCCCTCCTTGGTCGGCCATTAATCGGCCACTTTTAGACAAAAAAATAACCACGGTCTCGGAAGCCCGTGGTTGGTGTCAGCGTCTGCCTGCGAAATCCACGAACTTCCTAGATGGAGTTCGTAAAGAAAAAACTGTGCAGGTAGAAAGATTTTTGCATAAACAAAAGATTGCACCATGTTCCATTGTGCGTCAACCCCTTTATCCTTTGAAGGGCGTATGTTTCAAAGGATTCGTCCTTTGCAATCCTAGGCAAACTCATTTATGAATTAAGGTTGAACAGGAGGGGAAGATGGTATTTAAAGAATTGGTTGCACAAAACAGATCTCGGCGTGAATTTGATCAGTCGAAACCTATAGACGTCAGTGTCTTGGTTGATTTGGTCGATACCGCGCGACTTATTCCATCTGGTAGAAACATACAGCCTCTCAAATATGTTCTTACAACTGATCCTGAGCAATGTGAGGACATCTTTCCTCTCTTGGGGTGGGCCGGCTACCTGAAAGATTGGAAAGGCCCAGAGGAGGGCAAACGCCCCACTGGGTATATTACTATTTTATTAGATACGAATATTTCTGATACACCACATTGTGATCATGGCATTGCTTGCCAGACTCTCATGCTTGCCGCTGTAGAGAAAGGGCTGGGGGGCTGTATCATCGCCACTATTAATCGGAAAAAACTGGTTACGGTACTCGGTATACCGGAGCAGTTTGAAGTCCTTTTGATTCTGGCCCTTGGGGTGCCTGCCGAGGAAGTGGTGCTGGAATCACTTCCCTCTGACGGAAAAATCGAGTATTGGCGCACCTCGGACGGTACACACCATGTACCGAAACGTAGCTTGAACGAACTGATCGTTACACAGAATCCCGGCTGTAAGAATAACGGGAATTAATACATTAATAGAGTAGGGTAAATGAACAAACCAAAGAAATACAGTGAGATGCCGAGTGAAGAAAAAGCTCTGATCGTTGCTGGCTGGCTGGATGACAAGCAGGGCGAGAACATCGTCATCATGGACGTTGCTGAAATGAGTTCAGTCACAAATATCACTATTGTGGTGTCTGCTCGTGGCGTAAAACACGCTAAAGCGCTTGCTGATCATATTCTGGACAGAACTTCTGAGGATAAGATTGAATTCCTGACCATCGAAGGCCATCAGACTGGCGAATGGGTTTTGGTTGATCTTAATGACGTACTTATTCACGTCTTCCTCGATGAACTCCGTGAGTTCTACAATATTGAAGGCATGTGGTCCGAAGCTAAGCGGATTGAATTCAACGCCTAACACCTGGAGACACCTGTGTCCGAGCCCAAGAAAACGCTACTGCTGATTTTGGATGGATGGGGAATTGCCCCGGAAGGTGAGGGTAACTGTGTGAAGAACGCAGCCACACCGTATCTGGATGGATTGTTCTCACAATATCCTCATACTCAGCTTGCGTGCTCCGGGCGTTCCGTGGGGCTGCCTGATGGCTTCATGGGGAATTCAGAAGTCGGACACATGAATATCGGTGGTGGTCGTGTCATTTATCAGGACATGACCCGCATTGATATGGCTGTCGAAAATGTTGCCTTTGCATCCAACGATACGCTCAAAGACCTGATTGCCAAGACCAAGGCCGGAACCGGGCGCTTGCACCTTATGGGGCTTGTTTCCGATGGCGGTGTTCATAGTCATCAGAATCACATCTATGCTTTGCTTGAAATAGCCAAGGCTGCAGGTGTGCCTGAGGTTTTCGTACACGTTTTTCTTGATGGCCGTGACACACCTCCCTCTAGTGGGCATGGCTATGTGAAACAGCTTCAGGACAAGATGAGCGAAATCGGCATTGGTCAGGTGGCGACTGTCAGTGGACGGTACTGGGCCATGGATCGTGATCAGCGTTTTGAGCGTGTGGAAGTTGCGTATAAGGCGCTGATTGATGGTGATGGTGTAGAGATTACAGATGCTCTTACTGGCATTCAGGCTTCGTATGATGCTGGAGAGAATGATGAGTTTGTCAAACCAAGTGTTGTCGGCGGTATCGACGGCAAGATTGGTGATGGCGACGGCTTGTTCTTTTTCAATTTCCGTGCTGACCGTGCTCGTGAAATCAGTCGAGCTATTTTTGAGGTAGACTTTAAGGAATTCGAACGTAACTCTGTACCGCAGCTGGCTGAATTCGCCACTATGACGCAGTATGAATCTTCGTTCCCGTTGCCTACGGCTTTTCCGCCGGAGAGCTATAATGAAACACTGGGTGAAATCACATCCGGCAAGGGGCTGAAGCAGCTTCGTATCGCCGAGACTGAGAAGTATGCCCATGTTACGTATTTCCTGAATTGCGGACGTGAAGAGCCGTTTGAGAACGAAGATCGCGTTATGATTCCTTCTCCGCGCGAAGTGGATACATATGACCAGAAGCCTCAGATGAGTGCTGATGAGGTTGCAGATACTTTAGTAGGCAAGCTGCCTGAGTATGATCTCTGTGTGTGTAATCTGGCAAATCTGGACATGGTGGGCCACACTGGATTCATCGATGCGGCTCAGGCTGCCTGTGTAACCGTAGACGGTTGTGTAGAGCGTATTGTTGAAGCGGTTCTCGAACAGGGCGGGCGTGTTTTGCTCACAGCTGACCACGGTAATGCCGAGCAGATGATTGCCAAAGATGGTAGTCCGCATACGGCACACTCCACCAATCCTGTGCCATTTGTTTATATTGAAAATGGAGCTGAGGATGCGACTCTTGAAGAGGGCATTCTTGGTGATATCGCTCCGACCATTTTGGGTCTGTGGGGCTTTGAACAGCCCGGTGCAATGACCGGTAAGAATCTCATCAAAAAAGGGTAACCATGTCCGAATCCAAGAAGCCTCTCACTCCGGTTAAGCCTGCGGGCATGGAACTGATTTTTCTCTATCCTTGCCCGCATTGTGACCGAGAGGTTCCACTCATTTCTCCTTCTCGTCCAGCCATGGCCCAGTGTGATGCCTGTCGTGAAAATTTCCCCATCGTTCCGGTCGATGATCGTTCCATTCGGTACATGAAGACTATTCTCGCTGGTGGTAAAGCCGCTATTGACCCGGATTTCTTGTAATTCGCTTTTTTAGAACGGCAGTTTGGAGATGATTTAGAGTCTCCAAACTGTTTTTTTCTCTATTGAATTTCTAGACTTTTTCTCAAGACGCCGCAGTTGGCTGCAATTGTTGCGGATAGTTGATATTCGATTAGACTCTTCTGAAATTTCAGTTAGTTGCCCGATCTCTCCTTATTCACAGGAAGCGTGGCTATGAAATGCAGCATTTGCATGATGTAGTATGGCGAAATTGAGAGAGAATGACGTATCTATTGGGTATCAAGGTATTTATTTGGATTTGAAAATGATGCTTAGAAAAGTAGAAGAGCCGGATTGGTGCTTCTACTTATTTTTTATGCCTTTTACCTTTGTACTGCATCAATGCATTACCGGCGATGATGAATCCGAGGCCAACAACGGTGGCGGGCAAGATCGCTTCTCCCAAAAGAAAATAGATGAAGATTAAGGAGAGGAAGGGGGAGAGGAAAATGAGGTTAGCCACTCTTGCTGTCCCACCACCATTGGGCATCGCTGCATACTTCATGGCGGTAAGCCAGAGGGCGAAGGTGATGCCCATTTCGAAGAAGCCTACGTAGGTTGCGCCAAGCAGAGATTGCATGCCGATGGATGGAAGTTTTGAGAACCAAAGTGTGGCGCCGAAGATAAGGGGCAGGCCGCAAAGAAAATTGAGAAAGAGTCCAACTGTCGGATCAACAGTGCTCTTTGTATTCCCAATCCAGTAGAGCGCCCAGATGATTGTGCTGCCAAGCGCCAGTGCTACACCTGTGGGGTTGGAAAAGTTGAGTGTCAGAATCTCCCCGTGTGTGGATATGACCACCACGCCGAAGTAGCTCACCATGATGGCTACAAGGTCCTTGAAGCTCATCTTTTGGCCAAGCAAAGGGACCGACAGTAGGGAGAGGGTTATTGCCCATGTATAGTTGAGCGGCTGGGCTTCTTGGGCCGGTAGGAGCTCGTAGGCCCTAAAGAGGACTATATAGTAGAGGAATGGGTTGAGCACGCCGAGAAGGGCGCATCTAATGAATTCAGAGCGGCTGATGTTGCGCAGTTCTCCGAATTTTTTTTGAAATACCAAAACTCCCGCCAAGGCTACAATGGATGCAACGCAAGCACAGAGCAGTAATTGCAGTGGGTCCAGATGGCGGAGGGATATTTTGAAGGCCGAGGCAACGGTGGACCAGATGGCCACCGTTGCCAGGCCGAATAGAAGTGCTTTCTTGCTGTTGGTCACGAACTAGATGATAACGTGCTTCTTGATGTGTGCGACGACCTCGTCGGGGTCATCTGTAACGATAAATAAATCCAGATCTTCTTCACTACAGAATCCATTAGGTACGAGCTGTGCCTTGAACCAATCTACGAGGCCGCCCCAGAATTCTGTACCGAACAGTACGATGGGGAAGGGCTTGATGCGGTGAGTCTGGATGAGCACCAAGGCTTCGGAAAGTTCGTCCAGTGTTCCGTAACCGCCGGGCAGGGCTACATAAGCCATAGCGTACTTGATGAACATCAGCTTACGAATGAAGAAGTAACGGAAGTCACTGCGGATGTGCAGGTACTGGTTGTTATGCTGCTCCATTGGCAGGTGGATGTGCAGGCCAATGGATTCTCCGCCTGCTTCAAATGCACCTTTGTTACCCGCTTCCATCAGGCCGGGGCCACCGCCAGTAATGACGGAGTATCCGGCATCGGAGAGCTTGGCCGCGAGATCAACGGTTTCCTGATAAAGAGGTTCATCCGGCTTGACGCGGGCTGAACCGAACATGGAGACGGCAGGGCCGATTTCCGAAAGATTTTCAAAACCTTCTACGATTTCGGACATGATTTTGAAGAGTCGCCAGGACTCCTGCATGGAGAGGTCGTCGATGAGAAACTGCTTTGAGCGGTGCATCATGTAGTACTCCTGTAAGAAATGGGAACGCGATGGTTGCCTGATTACCGATAATGGGGCATGTATTCCAAGTAGTGGAAAGCAGTGTGTCGCTTTCCGTAACTTTCTTAATACACCGATTTTTTCCCTTTCGAAAGTGGATTATTCATACTGTTTTCATTCGGGAGAAATTGAGAGGACATTCGATGAAAATCACGTTCATGGGCGCGGCCCGGACTGTCAGTGGTTCTTGTTATATAGTTGAATGTGCAGGTAAGCGTTTTGCGCTGGATTGCGGACTGCACCAAGGTAACAAGGAAATTGAAAAGCGGAACTGGAATCTTGATGATTACGACGCCAAGCAACTTGATTTTATTTTAATAACTCACGCTCATATTGATCATAGTGGTCTTCTTCCCGCTTTGGTATCCAAAGGATATAAGAATCCTATCTATTGCACTGCTCCTACCAAAGACCTGATGGAGATTATGCTGTTGGACAGCGCGCATATTCAGGAAATGGAAGCAGAGTGGAGTAACCGCAAACGTATGCGTACTGGTATTCAACCTGTTCGCGCGCTCTACAGTATTACAGATGCTGAAAACACTGCCCCCTTGCTGGCTACCGTCGAGTATGAAAGTTCTTTTGAGCCTGCTCCAAACATTAAAATTACTTATAAAAATGCAGGACATATCCTTGGTTCTGCATTCATTGAGATTGAATATACTCATGAAGGTAAACGCACTAAAGCAGTGTTCTCTGGTGATCTTGGACGTCCAGAACAGTTGATCGTGGAAGACCCCAGCGAAGCAGATTGTGCTGATTATGTGTTTTTGGAATCCACATACGGCAATCGAAATCATGCAGACGAGGAAGATAATCTCGATAAGCTGGCTGCTGCGATCAAGTATAGCTACGGCAAAAGAGAGAAGGTGGTTATTCCTGCCTTTGCCGTGGAGCGCTCTCAGCAGATCATTTACAGCCTGTTTCTCTTGAAGAAGCAGGGACGACTGCCAGATGATATGCCTGTTTATCTGGATAGCCCGCTGGCGATTCGCGCTACGGAGATATTCAGAAAACATCCTGAATTTTATGACGAACAGATGCAGGAATTTATTCGTAACGGCGAGCATCCTCTGGACTTGCCCAACCTGCATTTTACTGAATCTCGTGATCAGTCTCAGGCTATCAATGAAACAGATGGTCCTGCAGTTGTGATTTCAGCCAGCGGCATGGCTAACGCAGGTCGTATCAAGCATCACCTTCGCCATAATTTATGGAAGGAAGGGGCCAGCGTTATTTTTGTCGGTTGGCAGGGAGTCGGTACACCGGGGCGCAAGATCCTCAATGGTGCCAAGAAAATTCGTTTGTTTGGTGAAGAGGTCGCTATTGCTGCCAAGGTCTTTACCATCAACGGATTCTCCGGTCATGCAGGGCAGGACGATCTCATGAGTTGGCTCGGATCTATGCAGGGTAAGGCTGTGAAGGTCATCCTTGTCCATGGTGAAGCCGAGGTCCAGAAAGAGTTTGGTGCATTGATCACTGAAAAATTCGGATTTGAGGTCCATATTCCTGAATATATGGAAGAGCTTGAGCTGGAGCCGGGCGAAGAATTACAGCCTGTCATCGATATGGCTGTTGCCAGACCCCGTGTGGATTGGGAATTTCTGCTTCGCGATTCCGAGGGACTGTATAAGGAACTCAAGGATCGTGTTAAAGATGTGGAGAATCGTCCTTGGGTGGATCAGGCCGATCTGCGTGACAAGCTGTTGGATATTAACCGCAGTATCATTGAACTCGTTTCCGAGATGTAGACCATGCGTATAGTCGGAGGACAATACAAAGGGCGCAGCATCAAGACCTGCGAAGGGCCGGGATACCGTCCTGCTACCATGAAAGTGAGGGAGTCTATCTTTTCCATGCTCATGGCGCGGGGTGTAGATTTTCCGTCTACTCGCGTCGTTGATATGTTCGCTGGAAGCGGAAGCTTGGCCATTGAGTGCTTGAGCCGTGGTGCAGAAGAGGCGTGGTTTATTGAGAAAGCGAACAAGGCAGCCGCATTGATTCGCAAGAACCTGCTAGATCTCAAAGTGGAGAAAAAGCGGGGCAAGGTGATCAGTAAGGATCTGTTTAACGTTCTCTCAAAGTCGCCTGAAGTTGGATTTGATCTGGTTTTTATTGACCCGCCTTATGGAAAGGACTTATTGGTTCCCGCCTTGGAAAAGGCTCTCGCTAAAGGATGGATCGCCGAAGGGGCGCTCGTTCTGGCTGAAGTCGAAACTGCCATTGAGGCTCCGACTGAAGGCCCTATTGCGGAAATGGAACTTCTAACTGACCGGGAATACGGTCAAACCAGGATTCTTTTATGGCGGAATTAAATCCCAAAATCGCTGTTTATCCCGGCACCTTTGACCCCTTGACCATGGGGCACGTCAGCTTGATTCGCCGCAGCCTCAAGGTGTTTGATAAAGTCATTCTGGCGGTTGCCGAAAGCACTCCGAAGAAGACTCTTTTTACCATTGGTGAGCGTGTAGCACTGGCGAATGAAGTATTCCGCAATGAAACGAAGCTCGTCATTGAGCCGTTCGACAACTTGCTTATCGACTATGTTGAAAGTAAAGGTGCCGGCGTTATTGTTCGTGGCCTGCGAGCCGTTTCCGATTTCGAATACGAATTTCAGATGGCATTGATGAACCGTAAATTGGAACGGAATATTGAGACAGTCTTTATGATGACTGACTTCAAATGGATGTACTTGAGTTCCACCATCGTTAAGGAAGTTGCCAGATACAGCGGTGAAATCTGCGGTCTGGTTCCCGGCCCGGTGGTTAAGGCGCTTCAGATCAAGTACGGCACCAAGTTTGGATGTGGGGAGAAATAAGGCATGAGCCTCACACCTCCTATCGTCTGCCTGCTTGGTCCTACAGGCACGGGTAAAACAGCTGCCGCCATTGCGATTTCCAAGCGTATGGATGCCAGCGTGATCAATTTTGATTCGCGGCAGGTTTACGAAGATTTTCCATTGATTACAGCTCAGCCCGATGCTGAAGAGCAGGGCGCATGTCCGCATTTGCTGTATGGTTTCCTTCCGACTGAAGAGAAGATGACTGCCGCCAAGTTCGTAGAGCTTGCCATGGAGAAGATTGAGGAAGTTCGTGCGCAAGGCCGACTTCCGATTCTTGTCGGTGGTACAGGCATGTATTTACGCTCACTGTTGAGCGGCATCGCTCCTATTCCTGAAATCCCAGCGGAAGTGCGTCAGTCTGTACTTGATCGTATCAAGGCGGAAGGACCGCAGAAGCTTCATGCCGAACTGACGGAAACTGATCCTGATTATGCTGCCAAGATTCATCCAAATGATTCACAGCGTAATGCCCGGGCAACGGAAGTGTTGCTCGCTACGGGGAAAAATCTGACTTGGTGGCACAATAACAGCGAGCATACTCCTGCTCCTTACTCTGCGCTTAAGATAGGAATGCAGATTGAGTTGAATGATCTTGAGCCACATCTGGCGAAACGGATTGGGGTGATGGTGAAGCTTGGTGCGTTGGAAGAAGCTGAAGCTGCAAAGAAGAAGTGCGCTGATCCCAAAGCGCCGGGATGGACCGGAATTGGGTGTGCCGAACTACTGGCGTATTTGAATAAAGAGATTTCTCTGGATGAGGCCCAATACCAGTGGGTTAAGAATACTCGTGCGTATGCAAAGCGCCAGATTACGTGGTTCAAAAAAGAGAACGACATCCATTGGTTTGCACCGGGTGAGAATGACGCTGTCGCTGACTGTGTAGAAGCGTGGTTGGCTGATAACGAATCCTAATTGTTCGCGATCTGCGCCAGTTGAGCCGGGCTGAGATACCAGTTCAGCGTGCCTGTCGTTTCTCCCGATTGCAGGTCGATCTGCATCAATCCACCATTTTCAATGGCAATACTTAGATTGCTTCCACCTGTAAGTAAGGTGGAGGCGATCAAACTGAGTGATGGCAAATGCCCAGCTATGAAAATGGAGTCGAGCCCATCGTATTCGCGAATGAAATTAATGGCGCCCTGAGGTGGTGCCATCGCTTTTACCGCATCCGTGACCTCTATTCTTGAAATCGGATAGCCTGTGTAATCAGCCATGATCTCAGCTGTTTGGAGAGATCGCGTCTTGCTGCTGGCAATAACCAACTCATAGCGCAGTCCAAGTGCTTGTGCGGCTCTGGCAGACTTCTGAATTTGTTCTCGCCCAATTGGGCTGAGGGGCTGATGTGCGTCCAGTTCTTTGGGGAGGCAGAGGCCGTGTTGCATGAGGTGTATCAGCATGGATGGCTCCGGTTAGAGTATCTCTTTGCGGTGTATGGTATCACTGCCTCTGGAGGGCGGCAAGCAGGTTGCAGAAAATCGTTAAGCGCGATACATGCCTAGCAGCTTTTTTAATCAATACTGATTATAAGAAATCATCAAGGATATGCTTGTTCATGTTTCGTAAAATATTTCTTTTGAGCGCCGTGATATTATTGGCGTTTCCCGCTTGGGCTTTCTCTTTTCAGGGATATGTTCAAACTGTGGGCGAGGGCGGCACCATCGCCTGGGGCAGTGGAGAGATTTCCGTGGTTCGTTCGCTGACAACCGAAGAAGAAGGCGAAGCTGTCGAGCTAACACCGCTTTCTGTTCGTCGGGCTGCATCCGGTGCACGTCGACAGATGCTTGATATTATCATGTCTGTTCGTATTGATGCCAAACGGACAGTGTCCGCCTACCTGTCAGATGATGATGAATTGGCAGCCCGTGTACGTGGCGTTATTCAGAATTCTCCCATGGAACGTCCTGCCATGTTTGAAGATGGCGGTGAGGTTCGAGTTTCTGAAGCTTTCCGTGGCAAGCTTGCTGAGCTGGTCTATCCTACTACAATTCAGTTTCAGAGCGGTATTCCGCCAAAGCTGTCTACCTTCATGGAACAAAACCTAGCTTATGATACAGAGTCCCCCGAATTTGTAGGTGCAGGTGCTAGCGGCTATACTGGCGTTATCATTGATGCTCGTGGGTTGAAAATCACCCCGGCTTTGGCTCCTGTCATTTACGGGCAGGATGGCATCGGTGCGTATGGGGCTTTTCTTGTTAACAGAGAGGTTGCCATAGCAAAGGGTATTGTTACTTACGCAGTAACCAGTGCTCCTGCTGTGCTCAAAGAGCGTGTGGGCCTGAGGCCTTTGGCGGTAAAGGCACTGAATTCTTTTGGTTCCTGGCGGACCGATGTTATTATCCCTACTTCCATGGCTCGACTTGTTCGGACGATTATGCGTTCCGGTGATGCCATGGAGAACAGTCGTATCGTGATTGTTATTGATGCTCCTGAACCTCTGTTGAAGGACGGCGTTGACGCTGAAACCGCTGATACGGGCGTCGTTACTGAGCCACACGAAGAATCGCTCCCCGCGGAGGAACAGTCATGAGTAAAGTACGAATTTTTATTGCGGCAATACTGACGCTTCTGTTCATGGTTGGTGCTGCTTTTGCGGGTGAAGTACGGGTCTTTATGCCCATGGAGGAAGACCTTTCTCCTCGAGCGCTTCGAACGAAAGCTATGGCCGAGGGTTTTGCCTTGGCCGTTATCGAAGAGGCTCGCCCTATGCTGCCCGCTCCCTTGGATGATGTTCGCACTGAACTATACAAGGACTACCTTCTGACTAATGCAAAGCCGTTTATTCAGGGGTACAAAATCATTTCTTCTGAAGATATGGCTGAAGGGCTTATCCTCGTCCTTGATGTTCGCATTAATAAGAAGACTCTGCGTGATAGCCTCAAGAAGATGGGGTTGATGTCAACAGTAGTTATGCCACTTGAGGCGACGATTTCATGGTCTGAAGATTTCAGCGAGGAAGCTCTGGCTCAATTGCAGGGGTTGATGACGTTGGCAGGGATTCAGAACACTCCTGATCTTACGCCAGCATTTTCTATTCAAGCTGGGCCGGAAGGGACATTCAAAGGCCGTCTGGCGTTGGATAAGCAGGAGTGGGTTTCTATTAACAAAGATATGGCCAAGGTTTGGTTTGACCTGTGGCCTCACTACTTCAATCGTTCCGAGGTCTCCTTGGTTCGCACAGGTATTAAGAAACTCGCAGTTTCCGGCTGGTTTTCTCCCGATGCAGCACTTGAATTTGATCGCGTGCTGAAAAGCTGGGATTCAGCTATACAGGAAGTGGAGTTGCTTGAGCTGGATATGCAGCCCACAGGTGTGGGGGGTACTTGGGAAGTGCGATTGTTGAGCGGCGAGCGTTTGGATATGCTTCTCAAATCCTATCTGCCGCAGCGCGGTCTGAGCTATCAAGTGTCGGAGGATCCGGCAAAATAAGAAGGAAGATTCGACGTGGCCCGAGACGCTATTTGGACAGTTCCCAATATTCTCACGATTATCCGGATATTACTGACTCCGGTTTTCGTCATGGCCTACACTAGTGAAAACTTCAATTTAGCTTGGATACTCTTCGCCATAGCAGGGCTGACCGACGCTCTGGATGGATTTCTCGCTCGTATATGGAATCAGCGCACCCAACTTGGTGCCATGCTTGATCCTCTCGCAGACAAAGCTTTGCTCGTCACTTCATTTATCTGTCTGGCCGTGAAGGGGTGGATTCCCCTCTGGTTTACCGTGCTGGTGGTCAGCCGTGATGCGATCATTGTAGGCGGACTGGCTCTGCTAAATTTCTGGGGAGTCGAGGTCCGCAGTCGGATCAAGCCGATTTGGGTTAGTAAGTTTACCACTGCTGCCCAGATTCTGCTCGTCATTTTTGTTATGATTCAGCATACTTTCAGCCTGTCATATCCCACTATTCTTACCTTGTTCGTCTGGCTTACTGCTGCAGGAACTATTGTTTCGGGTTTCGCCTATATGCGAATGGGGTTTGAGCTCTTTGCAGAAGAAACGGGCGAAGAGTAAATATTGCCAATAAAAAAGCCCGACTGCGATGCAGTCGGGCTTGTCTTTTTGTAGATGGGAAGATGATTAATCTTCTTTCTTCTCTTCGTCTTCTTTGGGTGTGACGTCGATCTCTTCAGGTTCGCTGGAAGCTCTCTTGAAGTTGCTGATGGCTTGGCCGATGCCGCCACCGATTTCGGGCAGTTTTTTTGCGCCGAAAATGACCAGAACGATAACGAGAATAATTAAGAGTTCCCATACTCCGAATCCGCCGATCATATATAGCCTCCAAAAGTAAAAGTCTGTGATTTGAGTTGTCATGGGCTATACACCTGCCCCCTTGTGAGGTCAAGGAGTTGGATCTTTTTACTAGATAAAAAAAGCAGTATTAATAGCGGGGGTTGAGCCTTTACAATTGGCTGGTGGAACCTTACATCTTTCGGTACTGTACCGACGACTGCCGTGTGCAGTTTTTTGAGGAGAATTATGGCCGAAGTCAAACGGTTGCCGGGATACGGCTGCCGACATCATACTTCAGGGCGCTGCCTGTATCAGGAGCACCTGAATCCAGGTTACGCAACTGATTGGAAATGCCGGGTTTTGCTGCGCTGGGAAGTCGCATTTGACGAGTTTCTGGAACGAGCTGAGATTTTTGGGGTTAGTCAACAAGCTGTGCCTGATCTCTGGGAGCGGAAGTTTAACCGTTTGGCGCGGGAAGCCTTCGACTGTAAGCAATACAGACATTGTGCCGGAGCCGATGCTCCCGCATGCCTCCATGCTTATGACGGCCTTTGTCGTCAGGAATTGCCGGAATGCGAAGGGCGCTGTCGCCATTTTCAGGTTGAGACACCTGTTGAAACATCAGATGAATAAGTGAGAGTAGAGGAGTTTTTCCATGCTGTTATCATTTCCTTATATGCACCCCGAGTTGGCCGAGAGTACTGTTTCGGGACTTAAATTTTTTGATCCTGGGATGGCGGCCGAAGCGGGAGAGAATGCGTTTCGCCCAGAGTCTCTTCCCATGGATACCAATATGGCCAATGCGCTTATCAATGACTGCATCAATTTTGGTGAACAGTTTAAAGATCCAAGTGAAATGGCGTACTTTGGCGCTGTGACTGCTGATGACTTTTATGAAGGTTCTTCCATGTCCATCCGATCGCAGCTCGCCCGACAGTTTGATGACGGTCAGGGGAGCAAGCAGGAACGGGAAAGCAAGGAAGCCGCATCTCGTGCTCAGTTCATTTTGCTGCTGGCATGGTTCTTTGAAGAGAAAATGATGGAACTCAACTCCATTGAAACAGGCGTGAAAGATACATGGAAATCCATGGATGAGTCGCTTGGTGTGGATGATGAAGATCGTCTGAATGAACGAGTTGTTGATCTCAGCAATGCAGAAAGTCACACTGGTGGTAAGTCTGACGGTCAGTCCATTCGCCTTCCTTGGCAAAGGATTCTTGAGGCTTTGCCAGCGTTTATTCCAGAAGATACAATTCTGATTTGTTCTAATGATGAGATTCTTGAAGCGTGGGATGAGCTTGATATTTCATTTGCTTCTGCAGATGAAAAGGCTGGATTGCCTGCTGGTGCCCAGACCGCAGTGTTGCCAGCATGGCAGTTTGCGGGTCGCCGTAAGCAGCCCGAAAACATGCCTCTCGCCCTGAAAGAACTGACCATAGCTATTGTTCGATAGGTTAAGGAGATAATTTATGGCCTTAGCCAATCCGCTTATGAATCTCAGTTTGGTAGAAGGGGTGAAGTGCGTTGTCTTTGATTGTGACGGCGTGTTGATTGACTCCATTGAGGCGAATAGGCACTACTACAGCAATGTAAAGGAGCAGCTCGGGCTGCCCCCGTTGACCGAAGAAGAACTGCACTATGTCCATATGCACACTCACAAGAGTGCTATCGAGCATATTATCCCCGCCGAGTTGTTCGACAAAGCTTGGGAGGTTGTGAAGCAGTGTGATTCTACTACATTTGCCCATCATCTCACTCGATCTGATGGTGTTCGTGAATTTCTCAGTTGGCTACGCAGCGCAGGCTTTTTACTCGCTGTTAACACCAGCCGTGGCGATACTGTTGATTTTATTCTTCAGTTGATGGACCTCGAAGGCTTTTTTCATCCAGTCATCACTTCTAGTATCGTCAGAGTCCCCAAGCCGCACCCGGAAGGGATGCATATCATCATGAGAGAGCATGGTCTTCAGCCGCAAGATATCGCGTATATCGGTGATTCTCGGGTGGATGAGCAGACGGGAAAGGCGTCGGGAGTCCGTTTTTGGGCCTATAAAGACCAGAATCTGGATGCTGAAGTTCATATCGAGAGTTTTTGGGAAATCAAGGCTGCGATGGAGCGGTGTTATAAAGGAACTACTTCTCTGTATTAGTACTTGATTCTTGCAATCTGGTGTGCGAAATTACCATCAATGATAATAGTGGCGGATAGGCTTCGCAATCCGTCTTTGGAGGTTTCATGGAATTTGTGGGCTCAATAGTCCAAGCGGCGGCATTCGTTATCGATTCCGTCCTTAGCATCTATTTTTGGATAGTAATTATTTCTGCTTTGCTTTCCTGGGTCAATCCTGACCCATACAACCCGATAGTGCGTTTTCTGCGTGGAGTCACAGAGCCGGTCTTTTACAAGGTCCGTAGCTGGATTCCTTTCGCCGTTGTCGGCGGATTCGATCTGTCCCCCATCGTGGTGATTCTCGCCATTCAGGTGGCTAAGATTGTTGTGGTTCAAAACTTGGGAAGACTCGCCTACTCTTTGAGTACCGGCGTACCCATGTAGGGCATTTATCGTAGGTTTATGTAGGAGGACGCTATGACGGTTTCCAAAATCGACTTGCTCAACAAGCAATTCTCCCGGCGTATGTTCGGGTATTCGCGCATGGAAGTAGATCAGTTCATGCTCGAATTGGCGGAAGTTCTCGGCAATGCCGCAGACAGCCAGAAGCAGTTGCGCAAGAAGATCAAGCAGCTCGAGCATTCGGTCAAAGAATACCGCCAGCGTGATGAAACCTTGCGCGACACGCTTATGAGCACGCAGAAGATGGTGGACGATCTCAAGGTCACAGCCAGTCGGGAAGCGCAGCTCATAATCGATGAAGCCAGGACCAAGGCGGATGAGACCGTACAGAAAGGGCATAACCGCTTGGCGCACGTCCATGAGGAAATTGAACATCTCAAACGGCAGCGCACTCGTTTCGAGGTGCAGCTCAAGGGACTGCTTCAGCAGCATCAAGAGATGCTCGACACCCGTGATCCTGAGCAGGAGAAGGTTGAAGAGCTTGAGTCGAAAGTGAAATATTTGAAGCAAGTAGACTAAAGTAGAAGTGGTATATTTCTAAATTAGAGTTTATTAGTAAGGGCAAGAACGGGTGGCGAATAGCCGTCTGGGTACAACCGGGAGCCAGTAAAAGCGGTATTGCCGGGGAATACCAAGGGTGCATCAAGATTCGTTTAAGTGCCCCAGCTATAGACAATAAAGCCAATAAGGCATTGATTGCTTATGTGGCAAAAATATTGAAATTGAAAAAGAGTCAGGTAGTTATTGAGAATGGTTTAACCAATCGCAAAAAACGTCTGGCAGTGAATATCGCGGGTGAACCTGATTGGAGTGTTTTCACACCTGATGGTTGTCCGCAATAACCATAACAAAGGAGCGGTACATGGAAGCCCAAGATCTGGAACTGATTGAGAAGCATGGGGACAATGATCCCGAAGTTAAGGCTCTGTGGGATCAGCATGTTGTATACGAAAAGATGTTGGATAAGCTCGAATCCAAGAGCTACCAGTCTCCTACCGAGATCCAAGAAATAAAGGAACTCAAGAAGAAGAAGCTCGCAGGCAAGACTCAGTTGCAGACCCTGCTCGATAAATACCGCACGGAGGCTTAGTAATGAAATTGACCGGGGCCCAGATTCTCTTGAAGTGTCTGGAAAAGGAAGGAGTTGATGTCATGTTCGGTTTCCCTGGTGGAGCCGTAATCGACATTTATGATGCGATACCCAAATCATCCGTTGAGCATATTCTAGTGCGCCACGAACAGGGCGCTATTCATGCAGCAGACGGATATGCCCGTGCCACGGGACAGGTTGGGGTATGCCTAGTCACCTCCGGCCCCGGTGCCACCAATACTGTAACCGGTATTGCCACGGCTTACGCGGATTCCATTCCGGTGGTTATTGTCACCGGTCAGGTTCCTCGTCCGCTTATTGGCAATGACGCGTTCCAGGAAGTCGACATTGTCGGTATTACCAGGCCGTGCACCAAGCACAACTACTTGGTGCAGGACATCAAGGATTTAGCCGAGACGGTCAAGCAGGCCTTTTATCTGGCCCGCTCTGGCCGTCCCGGTCCTGTCCTGATTGATTTGCCTAAAGACGTACAGAATCAGGTTTACGAATTCAATTATCCTGAAGAAGTCGAGATGCGCAGTTACAAACCTACGAGTAAGCCGCACGTCGGGCAAATTCGCAAGGTCGTCAAGCTGCTCAAGAATGCCAAGAAGCCGCTCTTTTATACTGGCGGTGGTGTGATTACCTCTGGTAGCCATGAAGAACTCACTTGGCTGGGCAAAGAACTCAACATTCCGGTAACTTCAACCCTCATGGGGCTCGGCGCGTTTCCTGGTGATGATGACCTGTTCCTTGGTATGCTTGGCATGCATGGAACATACGCTGCCAATATGGCCGTCAATCATTGTGATCTTCTGCTGGCTGTAGGTGCGCGATTTGATGACCGCGTTACTGGTAAAATCGATACGTTCGCACCGCATGCGACCATCGTACATATTGATATTGACCCGACTTCCATTCAGAAGAACGTGTCAGTGCATGTACCTTTGGTAGCAGATTGTAAGTCTGCGCTGAGCGCTCTTGTTGATGAGGTCAAACCGACCCTTGATGATTTCGACTGGCGGAAAGATCATTCCGGTTGGGTCAGGAAGGTGCAGGAATGGAGTGAAACCCATCCGCTTACTTACAACAACGAAGACAAGGCCATTAAGCCTCAGTACGTAGTCGAAAAAATTTACGACATTACCCAGGGCGATGCCATTATCGCCACAGAAGTGGGCCAGAACCAGATGTGGGCGGCTCAGTTCTACAAATACACCCAGCCCAATACACTGCTGACTTCCGGCGGTCTGGGTACCATGGGATACGGTTTTCCTGCAGCCATGGGCGCGCAGCGGGCCTTCCCAGACAAACTTGTGATCGACATCGCTGGTGATGGTTCCATCCAGATGTGCATCCAGGAAATGATGACTGTGGTGTGCAACAAGTTGCCAGTGAAGATTGTCATACTCAACAACGGCTATCTCGGCATGGTTCGTCAATGGCAGGAGCTCTTCTATGAGAAGAATTACTGCTCAACCTGTATGGACGCTCAACCCGATTTCGTGAAACTGGCAGAAGCTTATGGCGCTGACGGTTATCGCGTGACGGAGAAGAAGGACGTCGAATCAACGTTGCGTGAGGCTTTCGCTACAGATAAGCCGTGCATCGTCGACATCCGCGTTGAACAGGAAGAAAATGTGTACCCGATGGTTCCTGCTGGAGCCTCGCTGACTGAGATGCTGCTCGTTTAGGAGAATGACAATGAGTAAACATACACTTTCCGTGATGGTCGAAAACGAGCCGGGTGTGCTCTCTCGTGTGGTCGGGTTGTTCAGTGGGCGTGGATTTAACATCTATTCCCTGAACGTTGCTCCGACACTGGAGAAGGGCGTTTCGCTCATGACCATTGTTGCCGAAGGCGACGATGCCGTTATTGAGCAGATCGTTAAACAGCTGAGAAAGCTGGTTCCTACCATTAAAGTCAAAGATCTCACCGAATTGAATTCCGTGGAGCGGGAGATGGTTCTGCTCAAGGTGAATGCCGAGGATTCAAAGCGGGCTGAAATTTTGCGTATTGTTGACATCTTTAGGTGTAAGGTTGTAGATGTCAGCCCCGACGAAGTTACTATTGAAGTAACTGGCGATGAGGGCAAAATCAGCGCACTGGTCAACTTGTTGACCCGTTTCGGTATTAAAGAGATTGCCCGCACCGGATACGTTGCCATGCAGCGTTCCATGCAGATCGACCTATAATTTGCAATCAGGCGATGCACCGGGCCAGGGAATTCGTTCCTTCGCCCGGATTTTGCGCATGTTTATATATTCCTATGGATTGCGGCCCTTAAGGGCTATAAATATGAGGAGAGAGATCCCATGAAAGTTTATTACGAGAATGATGCTGATTTGAATTTGTTGAAAGATAAAACCGTAGCTATTGCTGGTTACGGAAGCCAGGGCCACGCTCATGCCCAGAACCTGCGTGACTCCGGTGTCAACGTTATCGTTGCCCAGCGTCCCGGCGGCCCTAACTACGATCTCGCCAAAGAGCACGGCTTCGAGCCCATGTCTGTGGCAGACGCCTCCAAGCAGGCAGACCTGATCATGATCCTGCTGCCCGACCAACATCAGGCACAGGTCTTCAAAGAAGACATTCTCCCGAACCTTGAAGAAGGCAACGTTATCGCTTTCGGTCACGGTTTCAACGTCCATTTCCAGCAGATCACTCCTCCTGCAGGTGTTGACTGCGTTATGATCGCCCCTAAGGGCCCCGGTCATCTCGTGCGTCGTACCTACACCGAAGGTGGAGCAGTTCCTTGTCTCGCCGCTGTTGCAACTGACGCTTCCGGCAAAGCAATGGATATCGCTCTCGCTTACGCAAAGGGCATTGGCGGAACTCGTTCCGGTGTTATCGAGACAACCTTCAAGGAAGAGACCGAAACTGATCTCTTCGGCGAACAGGCTGTTCTTTGCGGTGGTCTTACTGAGCTTTGCAAAGCTGGTTTCGACACTCTCGTCGAAGCTGGTTACCAGCCCGAAGTTGCATACTTCGAGTGCCTGCACGAACTGAAGCTCATCATTGACCTTATGTACGAAGGTGGCATGGCCAAGATGCGTTACTCCATCTCCGACACCGCTGAGTTCGGCGATTACGTTACGGGCCCCCGTATTATTACTGACGAAACCCGTCAGGCCATGCGTGATGTTCTCACGGACATCCAGCAGGGTAAGTTCGCTCGCGACTTTATCCTCGACAACCAGGCTGGGCAGGTTCATCTCAAGACCATGCGCCGTATCGGCTCCGAGTCTCAGATCGAAGAAGTTGGCGGTCGTCTCCGCGACATGATGAGCTGGCTTAAAAAATAGCTCTCATTCGATAGACAAATAATGATCGGCCCTTGCCAGCTTTTGCTGACAAGGGTCGATTCTTTTTTGCCTCCGGCGGCCGGGGGAAGGGGAAGAGGGGCACCCTTTGTAAAGGGCTTCCCCTCTTCCCCTTCCCCCGGACCCCCAACCCCATC
>PPCM01000214.1_pt1 | contig 73814 bp, 62 predicted proteins | sample 1555541 | NCBI WGS metagenome assembly PPCM01 (sample SAMN05284479, study PRJNA326546) | Marine sediment metagenome, whole genome shotgun sequencing project. | isolation source: marine sediment | place: Germany: Wadden Sea | collected 2012-09-05 | reverse complement strand
AACAGTAGTGGAACCTTTAACCTGAATGGAACCTGCGAATGCGGAACCTGTAAATGCCATAACCATTACAGCGACGAGAGCAATAATTCTTTTCATTTTTTCCTCCAAAAATGGACTTTAAATTTCAGACTCAGTTCATATTTACCGCGTCCGTTTTCTATCGTTGAGCAATGGTCTATCTGAACTTGGTTACAAACCTGTTACGCCCAAAAGAAAGATCCGTTACAGTGCATTTTTCTTGAATCCTCTAGACAAAAACTAGATGGCATGCGGCTTGCTTCTGTTACATGAAAAATCCAATTTTTTATCACGGAGCAAAGCCCATGAAATCCAGATATGTCATAATTGGCGCGGGTCCAACGGGACTCGGAGCGGCCCGTAGGCTTTCAGAACTTGGGGAAAAATCTTTTATTGTACTGGAAAAAAATTCCTGGCCGGGCGGCCTTGCTTCCAGTTTCGAGGACGAAAAAGGCTTTACCTGGGATATTGGCGGACATGTCATGTTTTCCCACTACGAATATTATGACAATTTAGTGGAGGAAGTTTTAAAGGGCGAATACACCGAACATCTTCGCGAATCATGGGTGCGCCTCCTCAAAAGCTGGGTTCCCTACCCGTTCCAGAACAACATACGCTACCTGCCCAATCAGGAAAAATGGGAATGCGTGCGCGGTCTGCTCCCCGGAGAACGTTCAGAAGATACTCCCGGAAACTTTCAGGAATGGATTCACTCTGTCTTCGGCAAAGGCATAGCCAGACATTTTATGGAGCCTTACAATTTCAAAGTATGGGCCACAAAGCCGGAACACATGTCCTTCTCGTGGATCGGGGAAAGGGTCAGCGTTGTAGACCTGCGCTCTGTGCTCAAGAACATCCTGCTGGAACAGGACCATCTCTCATGGGGGCCGAACAACAAATTCAAGTTCCCGCTCAAAGGTGGAACCGGCACCATCTTCCGCAAACTTGCCGAAACGATTGCGCCTTACATTAAATATAATTCACAGGTCGTGAAAATTGACAGCAAGGCCAAAACCGTCACGGACGCCGAGGGAAATGTTTACGGATATGATTTCCTGCTGAACACCGCTCCCATCGATATTATGAGTTCCCGCTGGCTGGTCAGTCCCGCGGAAAAACTCATCAATGCAGCAGCCAGCCTCAGGCACAACAGCGTTGTGGTTGCAGGAATCGGCCTGTCTTCATCACGCCCGGATTCCCGCTGCTGGATGTACTTCCCGGAAAAGGACAATCCTTTTTACCGGGTCACCAATTTCCACAACTACTCGCCCAACAACACCCCGGAACCGGGTCAAGGCCGGGCACTCATGTGTGAAGTTTCTTATTCAAAAGACAAAATTATTGATCAGCAGAATATTCTCAAAGAGGTGGAGGACGGGTTGGTCAATACCAGCATGATTAATGAAGAAGACCGCAAAGATATAATCTCCCGCTGGTCAATTAATGTGGATTACGGATACCCTGTCCCTTGCCTGCAACGCGATGAAGCGTTAAAAGTTCTACAGCCTGCGCTTGAATCCATGAACATATACTCCCGTGGCCGCTTCGGTGGTTGGAAATATGAAGTATCAAATATGGACCACTCGGTGATGCAGGGCGTAGAATGGGCTGAACGGATGATTAACGGACAGCCGGAAACCACATACAGGATCAGTTAAAGCACATGACAATTTCCACCGCCACTTATGAACAACGGCGGGAGAATGTTCGCAGACGGCTCAAAGACCGCGGACACCCTCCTCTTCTGGTCAGCTTCGCAGCCAACCGCTACTACCTGAGCGGCTTTGAACTTCACGATCCCCAGTGCAATGAAACAGCCGGGTGGCTTATCATTGACCCTGACGGGCGCGATTTCCTGCTCACCGACCCGCGCTATCACGATGCAGCCCGCAAAGTCTGGAATGACGAAGACATATTCATTTATTCCGGGCGAAAATACGATGCCCTGCGTGAATTCTTCAAATCCAATGAAATCAAAAAGATTTCCTACGACCCCAAATCCATTAACATTTTCGAGCATGAAAAGCTCAATGAATTCTGCGAACTTAAGCCCGTATCCGGTCTTGTTGAAGACCTGCGTTTGATCAAGGATGAAACTGAAATCAAACTCATGGAAGAGTCATGCGCCCTGAACCATAAGGTTTACGAACTGCTCGAGCCCAAACTTCAGCCCGGACGAACCGAAGCCGAAATAGCATGGGACGTGGAGCAGCTTTTCCGTAACAACGGTGCATCCGAACTTGCATTCCCCAGCATCGTCGGTATCAATACCAATGCGGCCCTGCCCCACGCCATCCCCGGTAACGACAAGCTTACTGAAGGATCGCTGGTTCTCATCGATATGGGCGGACGCATGGGCGATTACTGCTCTGACCAGACCCGTACTTTCTGGGTCGGCGACAAGCCTTCAGACCGCTTTCTCGCCGTGCGCGACCAGGTTCAGGAAGCACAGATGGAAGCCATCAAAGTGCTGCGTCCCGGACTGCCCATCCAGCACGCCTACCATACCGCCCGTGCGGTTTTTGAAAAATACGGGGTGGAAAAGTACTTTACCCATTCGCTGGGACACGGTATCGGCCTTGAAACACATGAGCCGCCAAGTGTAAGCCCCATTGCTTCAGGTGAACTGAAGCCGGGTATGGTCATCACCATTGAACCCGGACTCTACTACCCCGACTGGGGCGGAATCCGCTGGGAATATATGGTATTGATTACTGAAGACGGTTATAAAATTTTATAAAACAAAAAAATATGGCCCGTAGAAAAAGAAAACCACGTCCGCGTCCGCTGCCCCCGCCGCCGGAAAATTCCAGCCGCATGTATATCCAGATTGCGCCTTCCGATATCGCAATTTTCAGGTTTCTCATGGAGGCTGTGGACAACCTCGCCCTTTTTACCATTGCCGACCGGTTCAAAGGAATTCTGCTGCTGCGCTACAGTCCGCATCAGGAAAAAGAGTTCCGTCAATTCATGAACGGCCTGAAGCAGGAAATTGACATCAAATTCCTGCCCAACCCTTCAAATCCGGCATAGACTTAATCTGCAATCTCAATCAAGACAGCCCGGCACAGAAATGTGCCGGGCTGTCTTGCGTTGATGCCCTGCCTCTAAAAGACATTTCACCGTGCAGCAACCGCAGCAGCAGATTCCATACTGCATAAATTCAATAAAAAATTATATTTACGCAATACAAATGTAACAGAGACATAATAAACGAATAATTTTAATCAAATACTCTGGACGGATTCCCCTATGAAATCTATTGCCTGCTACAACATGAAAGGTGGTGTAGGAAAAACCAGTTCTGCTGTTAATTTTGCATACCTCAGTGCTGCAAACGGGCTGAGAACTATCATCTGGGACCTCGACCCACAGGGAGCGGCAACTTTTCATTTCGGGATAGCCCCGCTGCAAAAGGCCAAACTAAAAAAACTGGTCAAAGACAAAAAGATGATCAGGACGCTGGTCGAAGCTACTCCGTATGAAAATCTTTCCGCAATCCCGGCTGGTTTTGAATACCGCAACATGGATCTGGTCATGGAGGACAGCAAGAAATCACGCAAGAAACTTAATAAAATTATTGAGTCCTTTGCTGCGGATTATGATATTTTTATTTTCGATTGCCCGCCGAGCATTTCGAATCTTTCCGATACTGTTTTCAGCACCGTGGATTATATTTTCATGCCGGTGGTTCCCGCCGCCATGCCCCAGCAGACATTTCTGCGAGTAAAAATGTATCTCGAAGAAATGGACAACCCCGGTGCGGAACTGATTCCCTTTTTCAACATGGTCGACCGCCGCAAAAGCGGACACCGCAAAATCATGTGGGACAACAAGAAAGCCTTCCCGCAGATCTTTTGCGACAACTACATCCCGGCACGCGCAGACATAGAGAGAATGGGCATGAGGCAGGCCCCCCTCCATACTTTTGCTCCTAAATCTGATGCAGCACGGGCCTTCGCAGATTTGTGGAAAGAGCTGAGGGCTAGAACCAAAATTCAAGACCCTTCCGGGACTCTCGCATAGCACCCCATTTCAACTCTCAGTTTTTGTTGACATTTTTGCATGAACTATTCAATTATACTCACTCATATAAAATTTACATTTAACCACAGCTGTAATACGCTGCTTGAAACGGTAAAAAGTGGAGCAAAATATGGAAGAGCGTAAAATGACTATTTTCGGAGTCGGGCTGAAAATTTTCAAGCCCACAATCATCTACGGCCTTGCCGCGTTGATCATTACCCTGATTTTTCCAAGAATTTTCCTGATGACCTTTTTGCCCAGCGCGGCATTTAATATCATGGGCGGCATGCTGCTCGGTATCGGAATTGCTTTTCTTTTCATCAGCGGCGTCACCGTGAAAAAAGCCATCGCTGAGGAAAGGCTGGAAACCACCGGAACTTTTTCCATCGTTCGTAACCCGCTCTACTTTGCGTGGATCGCATTCGTCTTCACCGGAAGTGCGCTTGCCACTCAGGCATGGCTGCTTTTCGGCATGAGCGTAATCGCCTACTACAAATTCCTGCACCACATCCCGGAAGAGGAAAGTATGCTTGAGGAAACATTCGGCAAAGAATATCTTGAGTACAAAAAACGGGTTCCCTCAATTGTACCGAACCTGAAAGAATTGATTTAAATTTAAATCATCATAAGAAACAAAAAAGTCTGGTCGTTTGACCAGACTTTTTTTTATTCAAATTCATAATGCGCGCTTCAACTGAAACGCCGGTGCGACTATCATGTCCCGCCGGGACAGTGATAATGTGCCCGGTTCCTTGAGAACGGGACTTTGTCAGTTCTACTGTTGCCAACAGCGCAGGATTCAAAAGTTGGCGCATAGCGGGTGGAGCATTTCTCCATCACAATGCAGAACAAATCCCTCGGCAGCGCACCTTCTTCTACACGCTCAATAGCCCTGATCTTAAAACCGCTGGCCAGTCCGCGAAGTTTTTCCTCACTGAAAAAATGTACCGCGAACTTCCCTACCTCGTAAAGATTTTCACCCAGATGTTCCCCGGCCCGATAATGACGGTCAAAAATTGACCGCACAGAATAAACAGCCAACCCACCCGGCTTCAGCACACGGTGCAGTTCACTCAGTGCACAGGAAATTTCAGCCATGGTCAATTCCATGCAGAAAAGCATATGTGAATAACAGGCATCAAAGGATTCAGATTCAAAAGGAAGAGGCTTGCGAACGTCAAAACAACGGGGGTCGACGTAGGGAGTGAGGGAAGAAGAAGCGGCTTTGACCTTGATCTCATCAAGGGCTTTTATGGAGTAGTCCAGAGCGGTGACTTTTATCCCCTCTCCAGCAAACAGCAAGGTATCGCGCCCTTGACCGCATCCGGTCTCAATAATTGAGCGCACATCATTTTCACGAAAAAGCTCAAGCGTTTGTTGCGCAAAAACACTGGGATTCTCTCCGAAATAATTTTCGGATTCAGTAAAAACATGATCCCAAAGTTCCTGCTGTACAGTACAGGCATTCATTACCGGCTTCATTAACCCCTCCCGTTATACAACCAGTAGAACCCTGCTCATATTACAGCCCGGAAAACTTATCAACAGCGGAAAGGTGTCAATCGTCAGCCGCCAACGTCATTTACAATCTCATAGCCGTACACTTATTTTTAATTAAGAAACTATCCTTGCCTGTCCATACTGCGATAATTGATGGCTTCAGCTAAATGGGCAACCTGAATCATTTCCGCCCCGGCAAGATCCGCAATAGTCCGCGAGATACGCAGAATGCGGGTATAAGCTCGGGCGGAAAGGCCCAGACTGCGTACCGCCTGTTCCAGAAAACCATGCTCCGCTTCACCTATTTTGCAGAACTTCTCCAGCGAAGACCCTGAAAGCTCACTGTTAGTCAACATGTTCATTCCCTTGTAACGCTCCGCCTGAATATCCCGCACCCGCTCAATATTGGCACGCATGGAAGCGGAATCCAGCCCGGAAGAATCACGCAGGTCTTTATATTCCACAGCCGGAACTTCAATCTGCAAATCAATGCGGTCGAGCAGCGGACCGGAAAGCTTGGAGCGGTAACGGTTCACTGCCTGCGCAGAACAGGTGCAGGCATGCCGCTCATCGGTTGAATATCCGCAAGGACAAGGGTTCATGGCCGCTACAAGCATGAAATCAGCCGGATATGAAAGTGACATTGCCGCACGTGAAATGGTCACTTCCCCGCCTTCAAGTGGCTGTCGCAGTACCTCAAGTACATTTTTTTTGAATTCCGGCATTTCATCAAGAAACAGAACACCGCGGTGGGCAAGGGAAACTTCACCGGGTTTAGGATAAGCACCGCCGCCGATAAGTCCTGCATCGGAGATAGTATGGTGCGGAGCGCGGAAAGGACGGGTGACCATCAGGGATTTATCCCGCTCCAGCTGTCCGGAAACGCTGTAAATCTTGGTCACTTCCAAGGCTTCTTCAAAAAGAAGCGGCGGCAATACGGTAGGAATACGCCGGGCAAGCATGGTCTTTCCGCTGCCCGGAGGGCCGATGAAAAGCAGGTTGTGGTTACCTGCTGCGCCGATCTCAATGGCACGTTTGGCGTGCTCCTGCCCTTTGACCTCGGCAAAATCCATCCCGAAGGACTGCCGCCCGGACCAGAGCAGCTCAGTATCCACAATGGCAGGCTCAAAGGACTCTTCTCCAATCAGGAAATTCACTAATTGCGAAAGGGTCGAAACACCGTAAACACTAAGCCCTTCCACTACAGCGGCTTCATTAACATTTTCGGGGCTGACAATCAGTCCCTTAGCTCCCTTGCGCCGCGCTTCAATGGCCAGAGGAAGCACGCCGTGAACAGCCTTGACTCCGCCGGACAAAGACAGCTCCCCGGCGAGGAACCAGCCTTCAAGCTGGGACTGGTCAATGACACCTGCCGCTCCGAGTAACGAAGCCGCCAAGGGCAGGTCATAAGCGGACCCGGCCTTGCGGATATCCGCCGGGGCAAGGTTTACGGTGATGCGTGAAGGAGGAATACGGTAGCCTGAATTCTTGAGGGCCGAAAACACACGTTCCTTACTTTCTTTAACCGCACCCTCGGCCAGCCCGACCATGGTGAAAGCAGGCATGCCCTGCCGGGTTAAATCCACTTCAAGATCAACTTTAAACGCATCAATGCCCATTAGGGCGCCGCAGGAAACTTTTGCTATCATTGAACTTCCAACCCTGAAAATTGGTATATAAATTTATAATCGGCTTTTAGATATATGGATTATCCCCTCAAAGCAAGAAGCAAAGAAAATTCCTGTCCATTTTGCGCATGATTAATCCCGGCAATGATAATTTTTGCCATTATCCGATCCACCATTTATACTATCTATTGAGGCAGACCGCTTAACCAAGCAAAGGATCATCGTAATGAAAGTTTATCTCATTAAGGCATCGGCTCCCGGCCTGTTCAAAGAATATAAAAAGTATATGGGTGCGCCACCCCAGAACATTTTTTCCCTTGCCGCCGCAACGCCACGCGGGGTGACCGTGGACATGTGTGATGAAACACAGGACATGAATCCCAAAATGAACAGTGACGCAGATATCATCGTCATCTGTTTTCATACCCCGGATGCAGTCCATGCTTACAAACTTGCGGACCAATACCGCAGTAAAGGTAAAACAGTCGTCCTCGGCGGACTGCACCCGACATTCATGCCCGACGAAGCCGAAATGCATGCCGATGCCCTGCTGCTCGGCGAAGTTGAAGGAATCTGGACCAAATTACTGAAAGACTTCAAAGCCGGAACCCTGCAAAAAAGATCTCAGCGCAGCAGCCCGGTGGACATGGCCAAGTTGCGCCCCTATCCCATGAATATCATCCCGGCCTCCCGCTACAAGGGAATATGGTCCGTGCTGGTTTCGCGCGGATGTGTTCACAAATGTGAATTCTGCGTTATCCCACCATTTTTCAAAGGAAAATACAGACTGCGTCCCATTGAGAACATTGTTGAGGAAATTAAAGCAGCCCCGGCACAATGGTTCGAGCTGCATTCAGACAACCTCACTGCGGATCGCGACTACGCCATAGAACTTTTCAAGGCACTCAAGCCGCTGAATATCAAGTGGGTCGGGGAATCGACCATCAAAATGGCTCAGGATGAAGAGTTGCTGCGCCATGCAGCTGAGAGCGGTTGTGAGCTGCTGCTGGTCGGCATTGAAACACCCTCCAAAGACGCGCTAAGCAGCTCCGGCAAGAAATTTGTTTCCCCGGCAGAAGTACGCGCAGCAATTGATAAATTCCATGAATACGGAATCAAGATCACTTCTTCAATAATCTTCGGCTTTGATTCACACACCCCGGATATTTTTCAGGAAAGTGTCGACTTTGTTAATGAAATCGGCATTGATGAAGTGGAATCAGTCATCCTTTGCCCCTTTGCAGGAACACCGCTTTACAAAAGGCTGGAAGCAGAAGGCAGGCTGCTGACCAAAGACTGGTCCAAGTACGATTGCAGTCAGGCAGTTTTCGAACCTAAGAATATGACTGCCAAGGAATTGGATGAAGGGGCCACATGGTTCTGGAAGCAGGTAAAAAAAAAGTCGGGGCTTTCCGGTGGTGAAGTTACCTCCAGTAAAACTAATACATCCAGCCCCCCTAAGCCTAAACTCGCCAAGAACATGAAAAGCACTAATTTGAAGTGGAAATCCATGCTGGCACTGGCCCTGATCGCTACCGCAGTGGTAATGGATATGCCGTGGCTTTGGGGAGTTCTCTTCCTGCTCTGGGTAATCATGGACCTCAAGAACAGACAGACCTACTTGCTGGAAGAAATAACAAGGGACGGAAACCCGATCCTCTACTGGATAATCGTGACCATGTGGTTCGGGTTCACGCTGGTTACGCTTAGTTGGCATCCACAGGTTTACGGGTATTTATACAGCTATACCTACTAAACCAGAATCTTTGCCGTAATCATATTACGGCAAAGATACAGTCTTGCGGCTAAAGGACTACACCCTTGCTCTTAAAACAGACCGTCACAACGCCGAAATTACTCCTTAATATTTTCAGACCAATCTTTTCCCCCTCCGTCTTTCACAAACTTCACAATCTTATAGTCTACCCGCAAAATATGATCCACAAGCCAACCAGAAAGCAGCTCTTTAACCTCTTTCACGCTGATCTTTTCCATATGAAAACGTGCGGCCTGCAAGGATTTCACACTCTGCTTAAGTGCTGCGTGCATTCTCCTGTGTTCACCAAGATCCGGGTATCCAATTTTTTCCATATACCTTTCTTCAGCATTGAAATGGTGTACCGTGTACTCCTTCAACTGCTTTAAAAGTTTATCAATGGCCGTATCCTTTTCGCCCCTTTCAAAGGCTTCCAAAACGCCATTGACCATCTCGACCAACTCCTTATGCTGATCGTCTATTTCTTTGATCCCGAGATTTAAACCGTCGTTCCACTCAACTCTGCCCATAAATCCCCCTCGGCAAGTACACTGCAAACAAAGTGAGCATACACTACTATGCAAAGCCGTTGCAACCACCAAGCATAAAACCCTGCTACCTGCCAATCCCCAATGCAGCATAAACAGCCTTCATATCGACATTTTCCCGGACTGCGGCGGCGAGTCTGTCCAACCCTTCCTCCATATTGAATACCGACTGCACCTTGCCAAGCTTGGGCAATCCCCTGCGCGCACGCAGTGAATCCACAAACCAGCGTCTGAATTCGTCAGCATCAAAAATACCGTGCAGGTATGTTCCCCAGATCAGGCCGGATTTTGAGCCGAAACCGAGTGCCTTTGATACCGGAACACCTCCGGTAATTCCCTGCGGAACTATGGCTGCACGAACGGTCGGCAGAAGCGGTTCGGTCTTGCCGTGATGGATTTCATAACCCACAACTTCCAGCTTGCTTTGGGAATGCATGCCCACGGTCCGGGTCAAAGTCTTCTCCGGGGCAAGGGTCGTCTGCAAGGGCAGCAGCCCCAAACCTTCAGCTGAACCGCCGGATTCAATTTCATCCGGGTCACTGATGAACTGGCCCAGCATCTGAAACCCGCCGCAAATACCGACGATAACGGCCTTCTCACGCAGGGCTGAAACAGCTTCAGCCAGACCCGATTCCCGCAGATGGGCAAGGTCTGAAAGTGTGGATTTACTTCCGGGTAGAATAATTGCGTCCGGACTTCCGAGATCTTCGGGTCTATCGACAATCCGCAGGTTAACGTCCGGTTCCCCCTTTAGCGAATCAAGGTCGGTGAAATTTGATATGCGCGGCAGATCAATGCAGACGACATCTACACAGTCTTTGAGTTTTCCTGTTGAGCCGGATTTCCTCAAGTCTTCCTTGAATGAAACCGAGTCCTCATCCGGCAGCCCCAGATTCATGATAAATGGGATGGTCCCCAGCACCGGCTTTCCGGTATGGCTAAGAGTAAAATCCAAAGCTGGGGTAAGCAGGGAAGCGTCACCGCGAAACTTGTTCAACAGAAAACCACAGACCATATCCCGTTCTTTCGGGTCCAGCAGATCCATGGTCCCGGCAAGGGAAGCAAAAACTCCGCCCCGGTCAATGTCCCCGGCAATCAGAACTTTGGCTTCGGCATAATCTGCCATAGCCATGTTAACGATGTCATGCTGCTTGAGGTTGATTTCAGCCGGACTGCCCGCACCTTCGATAACCATAACATCAGCTTCGCTGCTCAGGGAATCATACGCCTCTTTAACCGCTTCAAAGGCCGTAGGCTTATACTCCACGTACTTGCCGACCTTCATATTCCCCACCGGCTTACCCATGACGATAACCTGCGAACCGATGTCACTTCCGGGCTTCAGAAGTACCGGATTCATGCGTACGTCAGGAGCCATTTTACAAGCCGCAGCCTGAGTGACCTGCGCTCTGCCCATCTCCAGACCGTCATCGGTGACAAAAGAGTTAAGCGACATGTTCTGGGCTTTGAACGGCGCGACCTTGTACCCGTCCTGTAGAAAAATGCGGCAGAAAGCGGCGGCAAGGATTGATTTCCCGGCATTGGAACAGGTTCCTTGGATCATCAGAGCCGGGGTCTTTTCCTGAGGCGGATTTGAAACTTCCATACCGGAAAAAGAACGCAGCCCGTCAATTAATACCCGGTTCTCCTCTTCGGTACGCACGGCAATGCGGAAATAGGTAGAATCAAGCCCGTCAAAGTTATCACAATGGCGAACCGCCACCCGCTGCTTCAGAAGGTGTTCGATCAGCCCGGAAGCATCCATGCCCACCCGCTGCACCTGACAAAGCATGAAGTTGGCTTGCGACGGCAAAGCCCGGATACCGGGGACTTGCAAAATGCCCTTCTGCAACTCTTCGCGCAGGCGAACTGTTGTCTCAATGGTCTTGCGCTCATACTCATCATCCGCCAGACAACGCAGCCCCACCTTCTGGGCCAGAATATTCACCGACCAGCAGGGCAGCACATTCTTGATCTCCATTATGATATCCGGGGCGGCAAAGGCCAGTCCCAGACGCAGACCGGGGATGGCATAGAACTTGGTCATGGATACAACTGTAATCACGTTCGGCGGACGCTGCCCGGCCAGCCGTTCCAGTCCCGGTACAAAATCGGCAAAGGATTCATCAATCACAAAGCGGGAATCGGGATGTTTGCGGGCAAGGGCTTTGAGTTCGGCGGGATCAAAAGCGGTCCCGGTGGGATTGTTCGGCTGGGCCAGAAAGACAAGAGCCGGAGACACCGCCAAGAAGGATGACAGAGTATCGAAATCAGGCGCAAAAGCCCGTTGCGGATCAAGTGGGATATGTTCGGTTTTAAGTCCGGCCAGCTTACATGACCGTTCATAGTCCACATAGCAGGGAACCGGGATAACCGCCCGCTTGAATCCACCACACCTTGCAATGGCCGAAAGAAGTTCAGAAGCACCGTTCCCGGCCACACATTCAGTCGGCCAGACCGAAAATTTCTCACAGGCGGCCAAGGTAAGCTCGGAACATTCAGGATCAGGATAACGGTCCACCTCGGCAAGGGCTTTCACTATCTCATGCTGCAACCACGGCGGAGGTCCCAGCGGGTTGATATTAGCCGAAAAGTCCACAATATCAGAAGACGGACATCCGGCAATATCAGCCAGCTGACGCATATTCCCACCGTGGGTGTATTTCCTCTTTTCAGCTTCAATGTCAGCAAGTTGTTCTTTTAAGGACTGCTCATTAAAAGACTTCATAGGCTCTCTCCGTAGGATGAAGGAAATTTGTATTCAAGATATAACCGGAAACTGGCGAGGGTTCAAATAGGAGTATTACAGCAAGCTTGGGATAAACAGAAACAGACCGGACAGCACCAGCACAAACTCACATACAGGCCTTAATCAGGGAACGCACAATGAAGTATGAAGCTATCAATTTCAAGAAGAAACTTCCTGTATTTCGGTAACATTGATCCAAGATTGCCTAGTTCAAAGGATAGAAGCAAAGGACCTATTGAACAATTGAAAATTTTGTCAAAATCCTTACGACATCTTCTATCTGCGTCGGCTTGGACAGATAGTCGTCCATGCCCGCGGAAATAAACTCTTCCCTATCACCGGCCATGGCGTAAGCGGTGCAGGCAATAATCGGGATATCACTGTTTTCCGCACTGACCTCGCCTGCGCGGATACGGGAAGTGACTTCCAGTCCCCCCATCTTCGGCATCTGGATATCCATGAAGATCAAATCGAACTCACCTTCATTGGAAGCCAGCTTATCAAGCACTTCCTGCCCATCCCCGGCCACTGAGACATGGCAGTCATATCTTTCCAGAAAAGTCTTCAGGGCCAGCAGGTTAACCTTTTCATCTTCGGCGATGAGAACCTTAAACGGCTTGATCGCATTTTGTTTTGCGTTAGCAACATGATCTCCAACTGCTCTTTGCTCCACAAGCTCAAAATCAAGACAAAAGTATACTGCTGTCCCTATATTCACTTCACTGGCAACGGCGAGACTTCCGCCCATTAATCTCAATAGTTTTTTCACAATGGCCAACCCTAAACCGGCCCCTTCATAACTACGGGCCTTGCCGGCATTGACCTGACTGAAAGAATTAAAAACAGACTCCAGCTTATCGTCCGCAATCCCTACCCCGGAATCAGAGACAGAAAACAAAACCTTATACTTGTAGGGATCGCTACTACGCAGGGGGGAAACTTCCACGAGAATACTGCCTTCCTCGGTAAATTTAAGGGCATTCCCGATAAGGTTGTTAAGAATCTGATGCAAACGGTTGCTGTCACCTACAAGTTCAGACGGCATATTCTCCGCCATATGAATCGTAAGCTCTAGATTTTTTTGAACAGCAACAGGCTTAAAAAGTGCGTAAACGGAATCCAAAACATCTTTCAGATCGAATTCATCCTCAACTATTTCCAAATGACCGGATTCGATCATGGAAATATCAAGAACATCGCTTAAAAGACCGGTCAGACGTTTGCAGGATTGCATGGCAAAATTATAATGCTCACTTTGCTGGGGAGTTAAACCCTCCATATCCATTAATTGGAGCATGCCCATAATCCCGTTGAGCGGGGTACGGACTTCATGTGACATATTGGCCAGAAATTTTGACTTTGCAATATTGGCCGCCTCTGCTTCCAACTTTGCTGCAATGATTGCCTGTTCTCTTTCCTTTCGTTCCAGAACCAGTGCGATGTTCTTGCTGAACAGGGAAAGAATATCAATATCCTCGTCCGACCAGTGGCGGTGGGAACGAACCGAATCAAACCCGACAAAGCCGACAAGGCGATCATTAAGGTGCATGGGTTCTATAAGCACGGAACGGATGTCCTGCGATTCAAGTACCGCTTTATCCGGGAGTTCATCGGGCAAACCAGAAACATCCGGTATATGATAAACCTGCCTTGCGCAAAGCTTCCCCCAGAGCATGGTTTCAGGCTCTTTCAGTTCAATATTCTGAAGATTATGAATTTGCGGTTCAATATTCTCAGCGCACCATTCATGGGTATTATCACAGACGGAAGAGTTATTTCTCATGAGGAAAACATACGCCCGGTCAACCCCGGTGAAACGACATATCGCTTCAAGGCCACTGTTCAGCCCGGCATCAAGCTGCTCCACGGAGACATCCAGAAAATCAGAAGCAACGTTACTGACAAGATTTTCAAAAACAATACGTCTGGCAAGAGATTCTTCAGCTTCTTTGCGTTTAGTAATATTCAATGCCGTGAATGATACGCCCTTTGACCAGTCTTCTACGTCCAAGGGTCTGGAACTTAAAATGACATGTATAATCCTACCATCCTTGCGCCTGAACTTTGTCTCGACTGTTCCGAACCCTTTCTCTTTAATCTGGGAATACTTGTGCTGGGTCACATAATCAAACTCGTCATCATTGGGATAAACAATACGGGAGGACACACCGATCAACTCATCACGCCCATAACCTGTCATTTCGCAAAAATAATCACTGACTTCCAAAAAGACACGATCTGCAACCAACCCAATGCCGATAGGGGCGGCTGACAATACCGTATTGAACTGATCCTCCCTTAATTTCAGCAGTTCTGCTTTCCTTTGTTGCTTGCGGCAGAATTCGGTGTAAATATAAAAAACACCACCGGTTAATGCACCGAACACAGCAGATACCATAAAAGACGGAAGGGCCAACGGCCAGCCCATATAGGTTTTCTGTGCCGCTGAAAGCAGACACAAAACCAAAGCCCCGAAAATGGCTGCGAAAAGAAAACGCAATGTTGAAAGCATAAAGACTCCTGACTTCAATCTAACAGCCATAGGCAGCTGCTTTCAACCTCAAGTGCATATTTTTTAAACAAAACGACCAAACCATAGAAACATCGCCTTATAACTTGGACCATTAGTCATTGAATCTTTTTTAGCTCTTACCTTTCCCGGCACATATATTTCGGGAACCTACTGTCTTGGGGTGGTTTTCCGGCAACAACTTCGAATATATTCCAAGTGCCCTGCTACAGAGTTCCGCAGCCTGACCATAATCCCCATGCTTTTCACGGCAGCTGGCAAGCCTCAAACAGGCATCAGCGACAGGAACAGACTCCTCACCGTAGATCGCCACAGCGGAAGAAAGAGCTGATTTATAAAGCGGCAGGGCTTCCTTGAACTTATTGTTATGCATCAAAACATCGCCCAGCCCGGTCTGGCATTTGCTGATCACATTACGTGTACATTCGTCGGAATCACAGGCCATGCCCAGCCCCTGCTTGAACAGGGCTTCCGCCTGCCAGAAATCTCCACTGATCAGAGCCAGGTTGCCGGCCTCATAAATATGCACTACCCCCGCTTTTCCGGTCTCAATGCCCTTAACCAGCGCATCCATTGCCTGAGCATAATTAAGGTCATTTTTAGCCAATAATCCCAGATGGTAGTAAGCATCAGCCTCGCGCCGGGCATAGGCTTCACGCTTTACACCGGACTCTTTGGCAATCCTTTCCCAGATAGAACGCGCTTCGCTGCTGTCCCCGGTGGCAAGCAAAGACTCAGCGGATTCAATTTCGGTTTCGGAAACCCAGCCACGAAGAATCTCCAACTGCTCGGCAAGACCGGATATGGCGCGCATGGAGTCAGCATAACCGGATTCAATAAATAGCAGCCGCTGTTCAGCTTCTTTGAGAGCAGCAGATAATTTGCGGTTCTCAGGCAGATCCGTATCACTGAGCACCTGCAGGTCCACTTTCAGCCCCGCAATTTTATCACGCAGGTCTTCTTCATATTTTTCCAAAGTGAAATCCTTGCCGCCCATTCCGGGCATCTTGGGCTTGAGTACGGTAAAAAAAGCAATCAAAACCGCGATACCCGCCACCGCAACAGCAATGATTCCCAGCTTTCCTTCCGGGGTGATAGCCTCCCACCATTTGCCTGAATTATCAGCAGCTGAAGCTTCTTGAACGGCCAATAACAATCCAAAAACAGCAAGCCAGATCATCGGAAAAATATTTTTACCAAGAGAAATTTTCATCGTGAACTCTCCTGCAATTGGGAATTAGTATTACTATAGACAATACCAGACAAAAAGAGAGCGTCAATAACATCTGCAAAAAACTAAAGCCCCGGTACAAACGTACCGGGGCTTTCATGTGCTCTCTTGAAAAACACCGCCACCAAAGGTAAGCAAAAGCACTAAACAAGAGATAACTCAAGGATCACGCATGCCTAATCAACACATCACGGAATATCTGGACTATTACATTAAATCCAAAAACCCCGAACACGCAGTCATGATCAACGGAGCATGGGGATCAGGGAAGACATGGTTCATCAAAAATTACATCGACAATTATAAGCAACCAGTATCTGAAGACGAAATCAAATTTATCCATGTCAGTCTATACGGCCTGAAAACTACAGAAGATATCGACAACGAGATCTTTCGACAGGCTTTTCCTGTTCTTTCCTCCAAGCCAATGGTTATCGGTAAAGCCGTTGCGAAAGGGTTTATACGGGGATTTCTTAAAATAGATATTGATGGGGACGGGAAAGCTGATTCTCAAATCAAACTAGTTGAAATGGAAGGAGCTTTCAGCACGAAGGATCTAAGTTCCGACAATCTAATTTTGATCTTTGATGATGCGGAACGAACTTCAATCGATACAATAGAATTACTGGGATATATAAACCATTTTGTTGAGATACAAGGATATAAGGCTATTCTTATTTCCAATGAGGATGCGCTTGAGAAGAAATGGAAGAAAGATGGGGAGGCAAAATACGAGAAAGCACTGCACTCATACTCTGAGATAAAAGAAAAACTTGTGGGTAAAACACTGCCAATAAATGCTGACTATAGTGAAGCCATTGATACATTTATAAGTCGGATTGAACATAAAATTTCTAGGCAAATATTTGAAGACAATAAGGAGACCATCATAACTGTCTTTACTGAATCTAAATACAACAACTTGCGCAGCATAAAATACGGACTGTGGAATTTCTCACGTTTTATAGAAGCAACGCTTACAGAACAATATTTCTTAAATAACAAAAACTTCATACGACATATTCTATTTCTTTTTCTAGTATATACAATTGAGTCTCGTGCAGGAGAACTAGATTCAATAAAACAAATTCAAAATCCTTTATTTGAATATATAGCACAAGAGTACGCCAAAAAAGAAACAAATGAAACAAACCAAAATTTAAAAAAATACTCTTCATTCGATGCAAGAGTTCACATAATTTCGCAAGAAGCATGGGATCAAATTTTATTTCCAAATAGAAGCCTAGACACTGCTCAAATACATCAAGAAATAAAATCAACGAAATACTTCGTTAAAGAAAATTCACCAACGTGGCAGCAATTATGGTACTTTGATGAGCTAGAAGATCCAGAGTTCAACCTACTAAGAAAAAAACTATATTCAGATCTAATCAATATTAAGATATATAAACTTCCTGTACTATTACATACATATGGACTATTCTTAAAATTTTCAGAAATAAAACTCACAAATTACGATTTGAGCTCAATTACAGATTTTGCCTATAAGAACGCAGACAAAATCTTATTCTTAAGCGAACACAACACAAACCCTAACAGCACATTGCCAACAGATCATTTCTTTGGAGCATACGATGGCTTGGGGTATTTCTGCAGAGAAGAAGATAATTTCAAAAAACTCGTTCAGTATATTAAGGAGCAAAAAAGACAAGCGGAACTTTCTTTTGTCAACCAGCAAGCTCAAAATCTACTCGAATATTTAAAAACAAACCCAACGATATTTACTGACTTAATATGTACCCAAGAAAATGATGGGAAACATTTTTATAACATACCAATTCTGCATCAAATCTCCCCTGAACACTTCATTGAAGAATATTGCAAACTAACAAACATCTATAAGCGTGAAATTAACATTTCAATATCAATCAGGTATGATTCTCACTATGCTCAAGAATTAACTCTTGAACTACCTTGGCTCAAAAGTATTCATAATTTAGCCAAACACCAAAAAGAGAAACATGAAGGTAAAGTTGCCTACATACACTTTCAGCACCTTATAGAGAATGTAGCTGAAGCCATAAGCAAACTTGAACCATAAAAACTAAAGCCCCGGTACAAACGTACCGGGGCTTTCATGTATCCAGATTTCAACTTGCTGGCGATTAGTGCAGGATGTCTCCTATACGTTCCCAGCGAACTGTCTTGGGACCGCCCCAAGACCAATAGATAATCCACGCCTTTCCTAAGATGTTCTCTCTGGGAACATTGCCCCAGAATCTGGAATCGTTGGATCCATCGCGGTTGTCGCCCATAACGAAGTACTCGTTTTCGGGAATGACCCGGGGCGGCATGTTATCGCGCAGCGTTGAAACGTGGGTGGTATCGGTGTACTGAACGTAAGGCTCAACAAGCTCCTTGCCGTTAACGAAGACCTTTTTGTTTTTGATCTCCACAGTATCACCGGGTACGCCAATAACCCTTTTAATATAATCCTTGCTGGGGTCTCCGGGGTATTTAAAGACTATGATGTCCTGATACTCGGGGTCACCCACTGGCACAACGACCTTCCCGGTAAAGGGAATCTTCACGCCGTAGGAAAATTTGCTTACCAGCAGATGGTCTCCGATCTGGAGAGTCTGCAGCATAGAACCGGACGGAATCTTGAAGGCCTGCACGATAAAGGTTCGGATAAAGAGAGCCAGTAAGAGTGCGATAAAGAGAGCTTCAATGTATTCCTTTACAGTGCTCTGCCATCTGGGATTCATAATTAAATATCCTTATAGTTTCCTGCACATTGCGCAGGGCGAGTCGTTTTACCTCAGAGCGTCCCTAATCTTCACCGGCTTTAAGAACTGCCATGAACGCTTCCTGCGGAATTTCAACATTACCCATCTTCTTCATGCGCTTTTTACCTTCCTTCTGTTTTTCCAGAAGTTTGCGCTTACGGGTAATATCCCCGCCATAACATTTGGCGGTAACGTTTTTCCTGAACGGGGCCACTCGTTCCTTGGCGATGATCTTGCGACCGATCGCAGCCTGAATGACGATTTCAAACATCTGGCGTGGGATGGCTCTTTTCAGCTTAAGGGCAAGTGAGCGTCCGAAAGGATATGCGGAATCCTTATGGACAATGGCTGAAAAGGCATCAACCGGATCAGTGTTGATCAGGATATCGAGCTTTACCAGATTCGATTCACGGTAATCAATAATTTCGTAGTCAAGAGATGCATATCCCTTGGTGTGTGACTTCAGTTTATCAAAGAAGTCGTACATAATTTCCGCGAAAGGAACTTCGTAAGTAATGATAACCCTTGAAGATGTCAGGTAACGCATATCCTTCTGGAGACCGCGTTTTTCTTCGCAGAGCTTGAGCACGGCACCAACATAATCGTTAGGCACGTGAATTTCAAGACGGCAGAAGGGTTCAGCCAGTGATTCGAGGTCACCGCCGTCGGGCATCTTGCTGGGGTTATCAATTTCAAGGACATCGCCGTTGTTCAACCTAGCCTGATAGACAACGGAAGGCGCAGTGGCGATGAGCTTGGCCTGAAACTCACGCTCCAGACGTTCCTGAATAATTTCCATATGCAGCAGACCGAGGAAACCGCAGCGGAAACCGAAGCCGAGGGCTGTGGATGTTTCCGGTTCAAAGGAGAACGCGGTGTCGTTGAGCTGCAATTTTTCCAGCGCGGCCTTAAGAGGCTCGTACTCGGCAGGTTCCACAGGGTAAAGTCCACAGAAAACCATGGGCTTGACTTCCTGAAAACCGGGGAAAGGATCTTCAACCGGATCAGCGGCGAGTGTTACGGTATCGCCCACAGGCGCGTCGTTGAGTTCCTTCATGCTTGCGCACAGGAACCCGACCTCACCGGCAGCCAGCTCTTGAGTCTTCTGCGGTTCAGGCGTGTAAACACCGAGAGTGGTAACATCGAAAGTACGCCCAGTGGAGTGGATCTGGATTTTGTCACCCTTCTTGAGAGTACCATCCAGAATCCTGAACAGAACCACTACACCCTGATAGGAATCATACCATGAATCGAAAATCAGGGCTTTGAGCGGTGCGTCAGGATCACCCTGCGGAGGGGGCAGATCTTTGACTATGGATTCCAGCACGTCTTCCACGTTCAGCCCGGTCTTGGCACTGATCATGAGCGGCTCGGAACAGTCCAACCCGATAACTTCCTCGATTTTCTGCGCAACACGTTCACAATCGGAGCTGGGCAGGTCCACTTTATTGAGCACGGGCACGATTTCAAGGTCGTGGTCCAGTGCCAGAAATACGTTTGCAAGGGTCTGAGCTTCCACCCCCTGAGTGGAGTCAACAACCAGCAGCGCACCTTCGGACGCGGCCAGACTACGTGAAACTTCATAACTGAAGTCAACGTGACCGGGGGTGTCAATCAGGTTGAGGATGTATTCTTCCCCATCCTTGGCTTTGTACGGAATACGTACGGTCTGAGCTTTAATGGTGATACCGCGTTCCTGTTCCAGTTCCATTTTATCAAGGTACTGGTCCTTTTTCTCACGTTCGGAAACCATTCCGGTGATTTCAAGGATGCGGTCCGCAAGGGTGGATTTGCCGTGGTCAATATGCGCGATGATACTGAAATTTCTTATTTTATCTAATTTAGCCATATGTAATAATGTCGGCGGCCTCCATGGACCGTCGGCTTATGGTTAACTTTGTTAGGTCTTCCTCCCCCGCTATTCGGAACAGGGGTAAAGGGATTTCTTATTACGGTATTTGTGAGCCGCTGTCTAATATGTAATTTCGCTCCCGGCAAGTTTAAACTGGCTAATGCTTCCCGGATACCTATGTTAACTCAGGATTTATTTTTTCAACAAAAGAAATGTTGCAATTTTGTTGCAAAAGCGATTGATTGACCCATCAATTTATATTAAAGAAAAAATCAGGTCTTTTTAAAATTAATACTGCTACTGCACTTTCATTTACAGTCAGGTACATACAATCCTTAAGGGTTACAGGGAAAAGGGGTTGCACCTTGCGGCTGAAAAAGCTGTTTTGGACTGTAAAATACGGATACTACTGGAATCAGACTTTGCCGAGAGCGCTGCCCGGAAGCGTATATTCAAGAGCGCCGGACTGTCGGGAATAGGCATTGAGTGCCCTGTTCCGCATGTAACCGGTGATCCCGGGATTGAAATTGGCGGAATCCTCGGAAAGAGCCGTTTGGGTAAGAGAGAGCTGTTCATACACGTTTTGCACGTGCTGCTCTTCGCTCTGTGTTCGGGGGTAGGTTTTTGATCGGAATTCGCGCGAAGCCTTTCCGGCTTCGTCCGGTTCAAATTCGAGGTCCTTTGCAGTGAAGTTTACACCGAGCTTGCCGATACTGAAGCCGAATTTACGCGTGGTCACGCGTGCCTTCACCTTTTCTACTTCAGCAGCAGTCTCACCGGACCACCTCTTCGCATTATCAACATATTGGTTGATGCCTTGCGCTGCTATTCTCACTACTCACTCCATCAGGAAACCATTTCCGCGTACACAAAAAAAGGCCGATTGCCTGCATAGGGCAATCCGCCGTATCTGCGAAGTATTCGCAATCATCCCTGAAGGATACGCGGTATTTCCGGCTTCCATCCGTGGAAGCTGATGAAAATAAACATCCGTTAAGATGTATTAAGAATAATACGTCTAAGCTGATTTGGCAAGAGGGCGAGCGATGCAATCAAGCTGACGAGGCTTTACCCGGCAAACACAATAGAAAAATTTTAAAGATTGAAAAAGCAAGTGAGGGAGGCAAAAATTCAATTTTTTAACATAAAGGGAAAAGCCGGAGCCTTATAATCAGTCTGATCCTTGCAATATCGAAGGGAAAAACTTAACTTCCCCTGAAACTTAAGCAGTGTAGGAGATTATGAGCAACAAAATTCTGACAAAAAAAGCACTTATCCCCGGCCAGACATCCATGCTGGTCATCGACTGTCCTCAAATTGCCAAAAAGGCTAAACCGGGGAATTTCGTAATTCTACGCATCCATGAAAAAGGGGAACGCATCCCCCTAACCATTGCTGACACTGACAAGGAAGCGGGTACAATAACCATCGTCTACCTCGTAGTAGGTAAAAGTTCCGCTCTGCTTGAAACATTAAATGAAGGGGACTCCATACTTGATGTCTGCGGTCCTCTGGGTAAACCCACCCACATTGAAAAATCCGGTACAGTCATCTGTGTTGGCGGCGGAACTGGTATCGCCGCCATGCACCATATCGCCAAAGGCCACCACATGGCAGGAAACCATGTTGTCGCCATTGTAGGCGCGCGCAGCAAAGACATGCTCCTTTTCTGTACCGAACTGGGCTATTTCTGCCCCGAACTGCTCATCGCAACCGATGACGGTTCCACCGGACACAAAGGATTTGTAACCGACCTCCTGCGTGAACGCCTTGAGCAGGATAAGGACGTAGCCGAAGTCGTAGCCATCGGTCCCGTCCCCATGATGGAAGCGGTGGCCAAAGTCACCGAACCCTTCGGCGTCAAAACCACAGTCAGCCTGAACTCCATCATGGTTGACGGAGTCGGCATGTGCGGAGCCTGCCGTTGCAGCGTTGGCGGCGAGACCAAGTTCGCCTGTGTTGACGGCCCCGAATTCGACGGCCACGAAGTTGATTTCAATGAACTGAGAATGCGCCTCTCCCAGTATAAGGAAGAGGAAGACCTTTCAATGCAAATGTTCAGGAGCTGTAGTTGCCATGGTGAATAAACAGAACTTTACCCCCACCCGTACCCCCATGCCGGAACAGCCGGCCGATGTCCGCAACAAAAACTTCAGCGAAGTAGCCCTCGGCTACTCCAAAGAAGAAGCCATGGCTGAAGCGGCCCGCTGCCTGCAATGTAAAAAGCCGCTCTGCCAGAAAGGCTGCCCTGTTGAAATCGACATTAAAAGTTTCATCAAACACCTTGCCGACGGTGACATTCCGTCCGCATACCGGGTCATCAAGGAAACCAACGCCCTGCCTGCTGTCTGCGGCCGCGTCTGTCCGCAGGAATCCCAGTGTGAAGGTTCCTGTATCCTTGGCAAGAAATACGAACCTGTTGCAATCGGCCGTCTTGAGCGTTTCGTAGCAGACACATTCGACAGTGATTCCGCCTGTGAAATGATCACCGGTCACACTGCCTGTGCCCTGCCCAACGACCAGTTCAAGGTTGCCTGTATCGGCTCCGGGCCTTCCAGCCTGACTGTTGCCGGATACCTTGCCGCACGCGGCGTACCCGTAACCGTTTACGAAGCCCTGCACGAAGTAGGCGGCGTACTCGTCTACGGTATTCCTGAATTCCGCCTGCCCAAATCCATCGTCGCCCGTGAAGTGGGTGCGCTCTGGTCCAAGGGCGTCACCTTCCAGCCCAACTATGTCGGCGGTAAGACTGTTACCGTGGATGACCTTTTCGAAGACGGCTATGATGCCGTATTCATCGGTGTCGGAGCCGGACTGCCCTGGTTCATGAATATCCCGGGAGAAAACCTCGTCGGAGTATTTTCAGCTAACGAATATCTGACCCGCATCAACCTCGGCCGGGCCTACGATTTCCCCAACTACGACACCCCCGCCCCCAAAGCCCGTAACGTGGCGGTTATCGGCGGTGGTAACGTGGCCATGGACGCTGCCCGAACCGCCCTGCGTCTGGGTGCAGAAAATGTTTACATCACCTATCGTCGGACACAGGAAGAAATGCCCGCCCGCCTCGAAGAACTACACCATGCCATCGAGGAAGGCGTTCAGCTTGAGCTGCTCACCTCTCCCCTTGCGATCAACGGTGACGAAAATTCCCGCATCAAGTCCATGACCCTGCAGGTAATGGAGCTCGGCGAACCTGATGATTCCGGCCGACGCCGCCCCATCGCAGTGGAAGGAGAAACCAAAGAACTGGAAGTGGATATGGTTATCCTCGCAGTCGGAACCGGGGCCAACCCGGTACTTCTCGAAGCCACACCGGGCCTCGACCTCAATAAGTGGGGCTACATCGTAACCGATGCCGAAACCGGAGAGACTTCCATTCCTAATGTATACGCAGGCGGTGACATCGCCGGCGGTTCCGCAACAGTAATCTCAGCCATGGGCGCAGGTCGCCGCGCGGCTAAGACCATCGCGGATAAACTGGGAGTTTAGTTTTATCGCCTCCGGCGGCCCTTTCGGGGAACCCTCCGGGGGCTTAAACCCTTTTTATTTCGCCCCTTCCTAGGGCTTACCCCTTCGGGGCGGTGCTTTTAGGCACCGGGCAAATCCGCTTTCCTGCGGATTTGTGGCAAAAGGGTTTAAGAATCCCAAAACCTTTTAGTTGTTGAGTCAAGAACCAAAACAACTGGAAGTACCTGAAAATTATAAAGCCGAAGCAGTTTTAGCTGCTTCGGCTTTTTTTTGTGCAAAAAAACAACCTTCCCCTAAACTGGAGGGGGTTTGCCCTGTTTTTATTTTCTTATAAACGAAAACAATAGGAATGGATTTCAAAAACTGTTTTCGCTGAAACGGGGGTTCCATATGAAAACTGATTACACTGAAAATTTTATTACCGACAGGATCAATAACCTTAAGGACGAGTACCTTAAGGTTAAGCCGAGTATTTCAATTGTCCGCGCCAAAGCTTTTACTGAAGTAACCAAGGACAATCCCGACCTGCCCCGCAACATCCGCCGGGCCATGGGTTTCAAGCGCGCCTGCGAAATCGCGCCCATGTACATTGAGGAAGGAGAGCTCGTTGTCGGTCATCCCTGCGGAAAGCCCCGTACCGGTTCTTTCTCACCCGACACTGACTGGAAACTGATCAGCGACGAACTGGAATCCATCGGCACCCGACCTCAGGACCCTTACCAGATCAGCGATGAAGATAAGCAGACCCTTCGTGACGAGATCTTTCCTTTCTGGGAAGGCAAATCCCTTGCCGAAGCCTGTGAAGCAGAGTTCCGCAAAGCCGGTATCTGGGAATTCGCAGCAGAATCCTGCGTCAGCGACCTGACCTACCACATTTCAAGCGGCGGCGGTGATACCAGCCCCGGTTATGACATCATCCTTTTTAAAAAAGGTATCGGCGGCATTAAAGCTGAAGCCGAAGCGCACCTTGAAGAGCTGGGAAAAACTGATGCAGATCAGGAAAAAATTAATTTCTACAAAGCCGCCATCATTACCTGTGAAGGCATCCTGCTCTACGCTTCCCGCGTAGCGGCCTACGCAAAAGAGTTAGCGACCAAAGAGCAGAACGCAGAGCGCAAAGCCGAGCTGGAAAAGATCGCAGAAATAAACGAACGCGTTCCGGCCAATCCCCCCAGAACCTTTCAGGAAGCCTTGCAGTCAGTCTGGACCATCCAGTCCCTGTTCCTGCTGGAAGAAAACCAGTGCAGCACCTCGCTGGGCCGTTTCGACCAGTACGTGCTGCCCTGCTACGAAGCCAGCATCAAATCCGGTGAAATCGATCAGCAGCAGGCTTTTGAGCTGATGAGCTGCTTTATCCTCAAATGCTCAGAAATGATCTGGTACACCCCGGAAGCTACCGCCAAGTATTTTGCAGGGTACATGCCCTTCATCAACATGGCAGTGGGTGGCCTTAAGCGCGAAGGCGGCGACGGAACCAACGATCTGACCTACCTGATTATGGATGCCGTGGCTAAAGTCGGTGTTTACCAGCCGTCACTGGCCTGCCGTATCCACAACCAGTCCCCGCGCGAATATCTGCAAAAGATTGTTGAAGTTGTTAAATCCGGCAACGGCATGCCCGCCTGCCACTTTGACGATGCCCACATCAAGATGATGCTCCGCAAGGGCTTTGATTTTGAAGATGCCCGCGATTACTGCCTCATGGGTTGCGTAGAACCGCAGAAATCAGGCCGCATCCACCAGTGGACCGCCGGGGGATTCACCCAGTGGCCCATCGCCATCGAATTCGTCTTCAACCGCGGCATTCTCAAATCCTATGGTGAAAGCATTCAGGGTCTCGATACCGGAGATCTTGATCAGTTCACCACCTATGAAGAATTCGACGCTGCGGTTAAAAAGCAGCTCGATTACATCATGGAAATCACCGCGCAGGGTTCGCTCATCAACCAGAAACTGGTCCGCGACATGACCCCAACACCCTACATGTCGCTCTTTGTTGACGGTTGCATGCAGTCCGGTAAAGACGTCACTGCCGGTGGAGCCTGCCTTTATGAAGGTCCGGGAACCATCTTTGCGGGTCTTGCCACCTATTCCGACTCCATGTCAGCCATCAAAAAACTCGTTTTTGATGACAAAAAGTACACCCTGAACCAGTTCAAACAGGCACTTGATGCCGACTGGTCAGGGTTTGAAGGAATGCGCAACGACTGTCTCAACGCACCCAAATTCGGCAACGATGATGATTACGCCGATCTCGTCACCTCGGACATCATCGACTACACCGAAAAGACCATCAACGGTCATAAATCCCTATATGCCCGTATGATTCACGGCACACTCTCCCAGTCATTCAACACCCCGCTGGGTGAGATGATCGGAGCCACCCCTGACGGACGCATGTGCGGAATGCCCCTCTCCGACGGCATGAGTCCTTCACAGGGAGCCGATACCAAAGGCCCCACCGCCGTGATAAAATCCGTAGGCAAACTGAATACGGAATCCATGAGTCTTGGAATGGCCCACAATTTCAAGCTCATGCAGGGCTCTCTTGATACATCGGAAGGTGAAAACGGGCTGATCGCCCTGCTGCGCACAGCCTCCGTGCTCGGCAACGGTCAGATGCAATTCAACTATGTTGATAACAAAACACTGCTCAAAGCCCAGCAAAAACCCGATGATTACCGTGGCCTTATTGTTCGCGTGGCCGGGTACTGCGCTTTTTTTGTAGAACTCTGCAAAGAAGTTCAGGATGAAATCATCAGCAGAACCATGCTTGATTAGTATTAAACCTCCTCTGTTCAAGCAAAATTAAAGCCCCCGTTGCATTGCAACGGGGGCTTTCTTGCAGCCATCAACTAGTGCGAAAATCTTGTACTATATTTTTATGCCAAGCCCATGTATATTGCCCCCCTACAGCCAACACCAACCCCGCGATAAGTAATGTCTATTGATAAATTTGACTTTGACGCCACCCTGCTGACCGTAAACTTTGCTACCCGTTTACTGGCCATGGAGGTTGACCCGGATGTTCTTACGGACCGTGTTCTTGAGGCATTCTGCGACCTTGGAAATTGTCAGGACGCTACTCTGGTCATGTATGACGATTACGACCAGCTAAATGGTATTGCCGCTTCCCTCCAGCAACGCAGGTTCATTATTGATGAACAAATTCCATTGACCAAAGCCATGGTGGAGGCAGCAAAATCCTTAAAACCGGTAATCCGTCCGGTCTGCGACGACTCAATCTATCCCTTGCCTTCTGAATGCTGTAACTCGGAGAAGACCTGCCTCTGCGTACCACTTGTCGGCTCACGGGATCGCGTCCGGGGATTCGTCACTCTCTACCGCCCCAAAGAACAGCAGTGGGACATTTCCGAACTTTTCCAGCTGGGCATAATCTCCACAGTGGCGGCAATCTCAATAGAAAATTCAAAACTTTTTCGCCAGACAATTGAAGACAGCCTGACCGGGCTTTACATGCGCCGCTACCTGTTCATCCGCTTGCGTGAGGAAGTTCAACGTTTCATACGGCGCGGGGGTCCACTTTCGGCTATCATGATTGACATCGACCATTTCAAATCCGTCAACGACAATTACGGACACGCCACCGGGGATGTGGTTCTGCGGACAGTCGGGCGCATCCTGAATGACAGCAGCCGTCAGGGTGTCGACCTGCCCTGCCGTTATGGCGGGGAGGAATTCGTGATTCTTATGCCGGGATCAGAAAAAGAAGAAGCGGAAATAGTCGCCGAAAGGATCAGGAACGCATGTGAAACAAAGGAAATCCATGCCCCTGAAGGAATAATAAAAATAACTGTCAGTTGCGGCATAGCATCAATTGATGAATGCGAAAAACCAAGCGCAGAAGAGTTGCTGAAAATTGCAGACAGGCGGCTATATTGCGCCAAGGATTCCGGCCGCAACCGGATTATCTGCAAATTAGACTAAAATTTATTTTGAATAAGGAGAAGGATGGTCCCTTCCCCTCATCAATCTGATATTTTTAAAGACCGAAAAATTTATACGCGTTATCTGAACAGGCTTTCCAAAGTTCATTCACTTCTAGTCCTCTCAGCTCCGCAACCTTGGCGGCAGTGAAAACCACGAACGCAGGTTCATTGCGTTTACCGCGCCACGGCTCCGGGGTCAGAAACGGGCAGTCAGTTTCCAGAACCAGACGTTCCAGCGGAATAGACTTCACCGCCTCCTGCGCAACTTCATTCTTTTTATAAGTAACCGGGCCGGGAATGGAAATATACCAGCCGTGGTCAATGATGCGCCGGGCTGTCTCAGCGTCGCCACCGAAGCAATGCCAGAGCAGCGGCTTACCGGACCAGCCGAAATCTTCAAGCACCTCAAGAGTCCGCTCATGCGCATCGCGGCTGTGGATAACCACAGGCAGATCCAGCTCTTCAGCCAACGCAAGCTGTTTACGGAAAACATCTTCCTGCACGTCGTAAGGCACGCGGTCCCAATAAAAATCCAGACCGATTTCACCCACAGCTTTCAAACGCGGATCAGCCTTGAAGGCCGCGCGCATGGATTCGATATCTTCTTCTACGAATTCTCCGGAATCATTGGGGTGCACGCCGAGCAGAAAAAAAACTTCCGGGTAATCCGCAAAAAGTCCCTTGTTTTCCTGATAGGCCTGCGGGCCCAAAAAGACGTTGCCGATCCTGCCCACGCCGCTTTCCTTGGCGCGCTGCATGATTTCCGGCAGGTCTTCACGGAAATCTTCCAGATCCAGATGGGCATGGGTTTCCACGCCCGGAACATTGATGCCCACACTCTGGGGCAATGCTCTGTTTTTATTTTTTTTCTTAGCCATTTTATTTTTATTTGATGCGCTGCGCGCTATTTGATGGAAGGATTTCGCCTCCGGCGACCCTCCGGGGAGTCTACCGACGGTCCCTGCCGGGGGCCTCAAACCCTTTTGCAAAAGGGTTTAAGAATCCCAAAACCTTTTAATAGGGGGATTTGGAAATTAGCTACGGGCGATGCCCTAAATATGATTCGAATAACTTAAAAACTTTTCCAGATTTCCAGAACAGTCTTTTCCTGTTCTTTCATAGTATATGCACGGATGGTCTGTTGCCCTGCTTCGAGTCCGCTGTCAAGGACGGGACCGCCCTCGCGCCAGAGCTTGATGGCTTTTTCAAGATTGAAGGCGGCGTCGAGCACGTCCGCATCGGCAGACCAGAAACCGTTGCCCGACCACGGTACTTCCCGCAGCGGCCACCACGGTTTAAAATTCGCGCCTTCCATCTGGCGCATGTAATCCCAGCCGCCGAAACCGCTGAAACCGACCGGAATACAGCCGCAGGCAAGGGACTCAAGCGGCGGCAGCGGACAGCCTTCCGGGAAACCTGAGACAAGGAAAATATGACAGGACCGCAAAGTATCGGCCACACCCTGCGCATCCATCCCGGCAATCTCCACCCAACGCACATCCGCGCCGGGATTGCGTGATTCAAAGATAGATTTAATCTGATTGACCAACGCTTTGTTCTTACGCGGCATGAAGGCAATTTTAATTTTTCCGCCGGGCTTTTTCTCAGGAGGATAGAACAACTCAGTATCAATACCCGGTCTTAAAATCGGTGAAATCTCGCCCACAGTCTGCTGCATGAACCATTCAACGGGATGAGAAACAGCGAGAAAGGAAACCGGAAGATCAGCCCATAAAACTCCTTCCGGCAGGGATGAAAAAAGATAAGCCCAGTTCTGGCAGTAGACCACACAACGCGCCCCGGCGTTGAGTCCCGGCGCAAGGCTGTTCACCCATCCTTCAGGAACCAGCCAGATATCATCCGGGGTCAGCTGCACCTCGTCCCAATGAATAGGCTCGGGATAACCTTCGGTCAGCTGCGGCATCCAGCTGCCTTTTTCACGCATGACAAGCTGCACGTCCCACCCGTGCCGGGCGAGAATGGAAGCGATCTGGCAAAAGACCGTAATCCCCCCGGTAGCTTTGCGCACCGGAGGTATGAATATATATGTTTTCATAATTATAGTTCCCTTTTGCCGGAACATACAACTGATTAACCTGATTGAAAAGCACCATCCCCAAAACACCCCGATCCCGCGCAAACAAAGCGACAAACCCTGATAAATAGTTTTGGGATTCTTGCATTAGCCCTTAGGCGAGAGCTTCCTGCTCGAGTCTTAGGGATAACGATAGTGGAACAAACCCTTTTTCCAAAATGATTTAAGGCCCCCGGCAGACCTGCCGGAAGCCAAAAAGCACAATAGCGCATCTAATTCATTCATGTTATCAAAGCCATGTGACAAACGAATCCCCATACATAGTTAAAGGCCTGATGGGCCAGCAGTTTCGGCTTCCGGACCTTTTCAACAAAGTTCCCATAGGCATTGCCGTACTGGACATTGAAGGTCGCATCATGCTTGCCAACCGGGCATGGCAGACCATCACCGGAGCCGACCCGGACGCACTGCATGGTTTGAAATGCTACCTCAGCCTTCGCTGCGACTATTGTTTCAAAGGCTGCCCGATTATGGCAGACAAAGCAGACTTCCAGACTGTTTCCGTTGACGCGGATATCATTGACCGCACAAGGACCAAAGTTCCAATCCGGCTGAACATCTCCCCCATTGTAAACAGCGACAACGTAATTTCCGGTTATGTGGAAACCATTCAGGACATCAGGCAGGTAGCCGAACTTAGCAGTTCTGCCAGCAAAGCATACTCCCTGGGCGGGTTAATCGGAACCAGCCCGGAAATGGTCAAGATTTTCAGCATGGTTCCCTCTATCGCTGCCACGGATTCTTCAGTCCTGATAACCGGGGAAACCGGGACAGGTAAGGACGTTCTGGCCGAGGCGATTCACAATGCCTCCGACCGCGCCGGAGCACCGTTCATAAAAGTAAACTGCGGCGCACTGCCGGAAACCCTGCTCGAATCCGAACTATTCGGTCATGTAAAAGGAGCATTCACAGGGGCCAATGAAGACAGGCCGGGTCGCATCAAACTTGCCCATAACGGCTCGTTCTTCTTGACCGAGATCGGCGACCTGCCGCTCCCCCTGCAGGTCAAACTGCTTTCTTTTCTGGATGACAAGGTTGTTCACCCGCTGGGTAGTTCGCGGGGATTCAATGCCGATGTAAGGGTTATCGTTGCTACCCACCGCGATTTAAAACGAATGGTTGAGGAAAAGACCTTCCGCGCCGACCTGCTGTTCAGACTAAACGTAGTCCACCTACACCTGCCGCCCCTGCGTGAACGCGGCGACGATATCCTGTTGCTCAAAAATCACTTCCTCATGGAATATTGCAACAAGTTCAACAAGAAGATTAAAGGCTTCACTAAGAAATCTGCAAAAATTCTGTCAGCTTACCGTTACCCCGGAAATGTGCGTGAACTGAGCAATATAGTGGAATACGCGGTCAACTTCTGTGACCGGGACATTATCGGCTCCAATCATCTGCCAGCCTATCTCACCGAACAGGATATCCTGCGGCCAGTGACCGAATCCACCCACACGGCACATGAACGCAGAGTTCCAGTTGAATACTCCTCTGCCCAGAGCTGGGATGATGCTGAAAAACAGATGATCATGGATACTTTGGTTAAATGCGGCGGGCGTAAAGGCGAAGCCGCAAAGATACTCGGCTGGTCCCGCTCCACCTTCTGGCGCAAAATAAAAAAACACTCCATCAGCGGATAACATATGTCCCACAAGATCATGGTCCCCCTGCACAACGATGAGGTTGCCCCCCGTTTCGACCTTGCAACGGACGTGCTTCTGGCAAAATTACGCTCCGACGGCGAGATCAGCGAACGCATCATAGTACTCCCGCAGGCTTCAGCCGACGACCTCTGCGCCCTTGCAACCTCCGACCATACCGATGCTGTCGTTTGCGGCGGCATTGATGACGAACATTATCAGTACCTGAAATGGAAAGGTATCGAAGTATTCGACGACGTCATCGGGCCCATCGTCGAAGTGATGCAAACCTATAAAGCCGGAAAACTGAATTCCGGAGACAATTTTTACCTCACATAAACCTCCCTCATAACACCCTGAAAATCAATCAGCATTCAAGCCTCCAACTTACTTTTGTTTCTTTTTGTTTCAAATTGTTTCTTGAGAAACTTTTCACAATGATTCATATTGTTTCAACAAAAAGAAACAAAAAACCTTCCTGCAAAGTTAAAACTCTGTTATAAATGGAATTATTTTATCTGGCACACAGGGTGCTGTTATCTGGCGGGTGCTGCAAAGGCCGAATTCCCGGCCAGCGGCAAAGACAACGTTTAAAACATGAAAATAATGATTGTTGAAAAGGACTCGGAATTCCGTGAACATCTGGTGCTGCGACTCAGAAGTGAAGGCCTCAATATTACGGAGTCCGAAAACCTTGACGAGGCTGAAGAATTCATCCGCGAGAATGAACTGGACGGCATTGTTTTAGGTCTGTCCGGCTTCGGGCGCAGCTCTTTGAAATTCATGGAGGATGTTTCAACAACCGTTCCTGATTTGAAAGTTGTTCTAATAAACCGGCACAATAAGATTCCGCTTTCCATTGAAGCCATGAATCTGGGGGCAAGTGCTGAAATTTCAGTCCCAGTGGATATCGCCGCTTTGGTAAAAACACTGCGCAGATTCTGCGCCACGGCAAACTAAGCAGGGATACTCCATTCGGACAACCTACACAGGGGGAAAACGTGAACAGTATCAGAATTAAAGAACTCATGATTCCGGTTGAAGAATACAACCGGGTCACCAAAGAGGCTACACTGGTTACAGCCATGCAGTGTCTGGTGAAGCAGAGTGAAGACAAGAATCTGCCTCATCCCCACCGCGATCTGTTGGTGGAAGATGAAAACGGCAAGGTCATCGGCAAGATAACCATGCTCGACATTTTCAAACACATGGAACCTTCTTACTTCAAAATGGACGACCAGAAGCATCCTAATGCGCTTAACATGGATTTCGTCCAGAAAGTATACCGAGATTTCAACCTCTGGTCCGAACCGCTCAGTGAGCTCTGCCGCAAAAACGCAAATGCCACTGCCGGCGAGATCATGCACGAGCCTAAGAACACCGAACTGTTGGACGAAGAAGACAGCATAGACAAAGCCCTGCACGCCTTTATGCTCGGTGTGCACCAGCCGCTGCTTGTCCAGAAGAACGGAGAAATCACCGGGGTACTGCGCCTCGGCGATGTATTCGAAAAAGTAAGAGCCGCAATTCTCGCTTGCGAGATATAAACAGCCTAATTGCAAGGAGCTTAAAAAATGACTGCTGAAGTTGCAAACAAGCCCGGATTTGATTTCAAGAGGCTGTTCTTCATGCTGCTGGGCATCGCCCTTTTTGCCATCGTCTATTACTGCCCGGCATGGCCGGATGCAATCGACCCCGGCGGAGAACACTTCGTTCTGACCAAAGAAGCTAAAGGCGCTATCGGTGTATTTCTGCTGGCAGGTACATGGTGGGTTTTTGAAGTTGTGCCCATCGGCGTAACCTCACTGGCTATCGGTGTCCTTCAGGCCATGTTTTTCATCAGACCGCCCAAAGTGGCCTTCAAAGACTTCATGGACCCCTCGGTTCTGTTTATCTTTGCATCCATCATGATCGGTCTCGTCTTCACCAAAACCGGGCTGACCAAACGTCTTGCATACAAGATGCTCATGGTTGTCGGAGAGAAGACCAGCCGCATTTACCTTGGTGTATTCGTTGTAACCGCCCTGCTGACCCATATCATGGCTCACACCGCTGTTGCAGCGACCGTTTACCCGCTGCTGCTGGCTATCTACTCCCTCTACGGAGAAGGCGACAAGCCTACCAAATTCGGTAAGGGCCTGTTCATCGGTATGGCTTACGTGGCAGGTGCCGGTTCTATCGTAACCCTGCTCGGTGCTGCTCGTGGTGCTGTTGCAATCGGTTTCTACAACCAGATTCTGGGCAAGGACGTTACCTTTTTCGAACTGACCTACTATATGGCTCCCATCGGCTGGGCCATGGTATTCCTGCTTTGGGGCTTCTTCATGATCTTCCTGAAGCCTGAAAAGGACGTAATCCCCGGTCTTCGCGAAAAAGCAAGGGAACTCAATTCCCAGATGGGTCCGCTCTCCCGTGATGAAAAGATGGCTGCCTTCCTTGTCGGCGGTGTTATCCTGGTCATGAGTCTCAGGTCATTCATCCCTGAGCTGAAGGCCATTGATAAAACTTCGATCATTCTGCTGTCGTCCATCTCGTTCTTTGTTTTCAAGATTTTGGACATCAATGACCTTGAAGATATCCCCTGGAACATCATCCTGCTGTTCGCAGGTGCTATGTCCATCGGTTTCTGCCTCTGGGATACCGGTGCAGCAAAATGGATGGCTGTAAACTGGCTGGTCCTCTTCCAGGAAGCAAGCGGATTCGTATTCATCATGTCTATCGCTTTCTTTGTAATGATGATGACCAACTTTATTATGAACGTCGCGGCTATCGCGATCTCGCTCCCGGTGGCACTGGTTATCGCGCCCTACCTCGGCGTGGCCCCGGAAGTAATCCTCTTCGCAGCTCTGGTTGTTGCGGGTATGCCTTTCCTCCTTCTGGTTGGCGCGGCTCCCAACGCAATCGCCTACGATTCCAAGCAGTTCACCACCGGGGAATTCTTTATGTACGGTGTCCCCGCAAGTATTCTGCTGATGGTCGTAACCGGTATCTTCGTCAAGTTTATCTGGCCCCTCATGGGCATGCCCGTAGAGGTATTGAAGACCTTGCCGGGTTAGTGAAGATAGGGTTATAAGGGACTATTAAACATAGGGCAGGACGGTTCCGGCAGGGCGCGCCGGAACCGTCCTACTTGTACAAACCCTGTTGCCGGTTTCCGCCTACGACTTCCGGTGCTCAACCAAAAAGCGAGAAGGATTTATGAAACAGCTTAATAGGCTTATTGACCATATTGTCAACCGAGTGAACGTTAACCTGCGCGAGCCGCTTGTGGATGTCGGTCCCTTCATCAAAAACCTTATTCCCGAAGACAGCTTCGCCCTCTACTACGCTTTCTATTCCCTGACCAACAACCACCCGCTCATGTTCAACTTCCGTCACTCCAGCCTCGGAGGAACCTACTTCCTCGGCAAGTGCAAGGTGAACCACTCCATTCTCTACAAGAGTGATATCCGTGGTGACGAGCTGAAAAGAAAAGGCTGCGTTGTTGAACTTAACGGGCAGAAGATCAAACTCCGTGATGACGAAGTCATTAAGATTCGCGACAGCTTTCTAATGAAAACTCTTGTCCACAACAACTCCCACGACCCTGAAAACCTTGAATGTTTCAAAATTTCAAACACCGTGTCTCTGCACTACGCAAACATTCACGGAACTTCTGTGGAAGGCTGTTTTCTCGAGCCTTTCTCCTCTGTTGACCTTTCCATAATGCATGACTGTGCAGTAGGCGCATACTCCTACGTGCAGGCGGGAGAACTCTCCCACAAGCGCATCAAAGCCGGTCGCATCTGGGTTAAGGCTGATGGTGCTTTTGAGTTCAACTACCAGTACCCTGAAGAGATACTCTCCAAGTACATCCGTATGGAAGACAGTAGACCCAAGGGAATCCTCATGGACTTCTTCGATGACCGCAAAGAGGACTTTGTACCTATCTACTCCTCAGTTAAACCGGAGCTGCCGATCGATGTACCTGAAGGCGCATCCGTCAGCCCTTATGCGGTTCTCAAAGGCGATTGCAAAGTCGATAAAAACGTTCTCGTGGCCCAGAGGTCTTACATTGAGAACTCTACACTCGGACCCGGCGCCAACGCACAAGAAAACTGCTACATCATCAATTCCGTATACGATGGTGAAGTTGTTACCCCTCACGGCGGCAAGGTCATCTACACCCACATGGGCAAACGTTCCTTCGTAGGCTTCAACTCCTTCCTCAACGGTAAGGAAGATGCAAAAATCGAAGTCGGCGCGGGAACAATATTGATGCCGCATACTATTATCGATACTGAAGAGCCAATTAAAATACCTGACAACTCTCTCGTTTGGGGCTATATCAGCAAACAAGAAGATCTCGAAATGCACTCGATTCCTCTCTCGGACTTCGCTGCACTCAAAGGACAGTTCCGCCTCGGCAACATGACCTTTGAAGGTATCGGAGCCAAATTTGTTGATGGATTCAGGCACCGTATCGAACATATTCTCGAAGCAAACGGAGCCTTCTGGGACGGTACCGAAGAAACCGCGGGCCATTCCCAGCAGACCCAGGACATATCCTTCAATATCCTTCAGCCCTATCCTGAAGGAGAATTGCAGGGACTGTATCCGGAACTGACAATCGACCCGTTGGTCCCCAGCGATCTGTAATTACAATGCCCCTCCCGGACAATTTCATATTTATTCGGGAGGGAATTACGCACTATTTTCCGCTAACCACGGAAAACTCAGATAACTTGGTTCCACACAAAAAGGCAAAAGGAGTAACCCGTGCCCAAAACAATGTCACAGGCATTGCAGAAAAACCTTCTTGGTAATTCTCCTGACTGGTACAAACTGACTATTATTGGATTTTTGATCCTCAACCCCATCCTACTGGCCGTTGCCGGTCCGTTTATTACCGGTTGGGTGTTGATCGGTGAATTTATTTTCACCCTTGCCATGGCCCTTAAATGCTACCCACTTCCCGCAGGCGGACTGCTTGCAGTTGAAGCGATTGCATTGGGACTGGCTTCCCCGGAAACAGTCTATAACGAGACAGTGCTGAACTTTCCTGTCATCCTGCTCTTGATGTTCATGGTTGCCGGTATCCATTTTATGAAAGACATGCTCCAGTATGCTTTCACAAAAATCATTACCCGCGTAAAATCAAAAGTAGTAATTTCACTGCTTTTCTCTCTCTCCGGTGCAGTCCTTTCCGCATTCCTTGATGCACTTACAGTTACCGCTGTTATCATCGCTGTGGCCTACGGATTCTACGGAATCTACCACCGCTTTGCATCCACCGGTAAATGTTCACTAACTGACGACTCCCTGCTCAAAGGCGAGTGTGTCAACCACCTTGCAGAATTCCGTGGTTTCCTCAGAAACCTGATGATGCACGGTGCCGTCGGTACCGCACTTGGTGGCGTATGCACCATCGTTGGTGAACCCCAGAACCTGCTCATCGGTAAAACCATGGGTTGGGAGTTCATGGAGTTCTTCTTCAGAGTTGCTCCCGTATCCATGCCTGTTCTGGCAGTAGGTCTCGCTACCTGCGTAATGCTCGAAGTTACCGGTATTTTCGGATACGGCTACCAGCTGCCCCAGAACGTGCGTGAAATCCTTGAAGAGGAGGACCGCAAAAACGACGAAGAAATGAGCCTCAAGAAAAAAGCAGCCCTGTTCACTCAGGCTTGCGCGGCTATCTTCCTCGTCCTCGCTCTGGCATTCCACATTGCAGAAGTCGGCCTTATCGGTCTGACCGTAATCGTCGTGCTCACCGCGCTTAACGGTATCACTGAAGAACACCAGATCGGACACGCTTTTGAAGAAGCACTGCCCTTTACAGCTTTGCTGGTTGTGTTCTTCGCAATCGTAGGCGTCATCCACGAACAGCACCTCTTTGCCCCGATCATTCATTATGTGCTCGGCCTTGAAGGTAAAGTTCAGCTCGCTGCCTACTACATTGCCAACGGCGTGCTCTCCATGATTTCAGATAACGTATTTGTTGCAACAGTATACGTATCTGAAACCCTGAAAGCATTCCAGAACGGCGTTATCGGTCGTGAACAGTTCGACCTGCTCGCAGTTGCAATCAACACCGGTACCAACATCCCCAGTGTTGCAACTCCTAACGGCCAGGCTGCATTCCTGTTCCTGCTGACTTCCGCCATCGCTCCGCTCATCAGACTGTCCTACGGTCAGATGGTAAAGATGGCTTTCCCCTACACCATCACCATGTCTATCACCGGCCTCGCCGCGACCTGGTACTTCCTGTAGGAACAGCCCTTACGATAATAAAATTAAAGCCCCTGCCGGGAAACCGGCAGGGGCTTTTTCATCTAACCAAGCCAGATACAGTGTAAAGCTAATTGCTTACCGCAGTCCTTCTTTTCAATAATTGCAGATTCGGCAATACAATTCCCAACAGGATAAAAATCATCCCCGCAATTTGAACAGGTGCAATGTGTTCACCAAGGACAAATGAAGCCAACAAAACCGTGGTCACCGGTTCTATGGTTGAAAAGATAGCAACCTTGGCACTGCCGATAGCGTCGACTGCACGGTAAAGGAGGCTGATTGCCAATGCTGTCGGTATCAAGCCAAGCCCGACTGCAATCAACCAGCCCTGCATATCAAGCGCAAAGACTTTCAGTGGTGAAGACAAAAAACTGAACACCAAAGCCATACAGAGAACAACGTAGGGCACAATAACCTTAGCTTCATCATTGCGGGTAAATATCTGTATCACAGTCAGGTAAATTGAAAAACAGACCATACAGGCTAAAGCATAAACAATCCCCTGAGTATCAAGCTGCCGGGCAAAAGCATTGTAAAAGACAAGCCCACTCCCAAAGATAATAAGCCCCAATGCCGCGAACACAGATCTACCGGGACGCAAATTCAAAAAAGTCATCGCAATAAAGGTCGTCATCAATGGGTAGAAATAATAGATGAGAGAAGTAGTAGAAGCCGGAATATGCTTAAGAGCCATAATGAAAAGCCATGATTGAACCGGATAGATACAGACTCCAAGGACAACAGCTTTTAGCAGCACTCTAGGGGATACTTTCAACAGGCCGGGACTTGTTACGCCAAGCCATAGAAAAAGTGCCAATGCCCCAAATGTAAAACGGTACTGGATCAGCTCAAGCGGATCCAGACCCATCCCGAGACCAAGCTTGAAAAAAATCGCCAGAGTTCCAAGCCCCAAAGCTGACATTATAGAATAGAGCGGCCCTTTAAGCATTTAAATCTCCTAAAATCCACTGTTTAGGGCCAAAGACTATACATGCTGATCAAAAAAAACAATCTTGAAAGTAACTATAAAAAAAGGCTGCCCATCGTGGACAGCCCATTTTCACAATATTCTAAGCAGAATTACCCTTGCATACGCCCGATAATCTCATCAAGTTCTTTAGCAAGCTCAGACATCCGGCTGACAGCTTCAGCAGACTCATTCATTGCCTGTGCGGTTTCCCCGGCGATGGTATTAATCTGTCCGGTGGAGCGGCTGATCTGTTCACTGGCAGCGGACTGCTCTTCCGAAGCAGTGGCGATGGACCGGACCTGATCAGCTGTTTCAGAAACCTTTTCCACAATCTCTGTAAGAATGTCTCCTGACTGGTTAACAAGCTCGGTCACTTCCCCGATTGCCTTAGTAGATTTCTCGGTATTAGCGATATTGGTTTTCGCACTTTCCTGAATCCGGCTGATATATTCACCGACTTCGCTGGTCGCGTTCATGGTGGATTCTGCGAGCTTACGCACTTCATCAGCAACAACAGCAAACCCCCGTCCGGCGTCCCCGGCACGGGCAGCCTCAATGGCTGCGTTAAGAGCCAGCAGGTTGGTCTGGTCCGCGATATCGCTGATCACACCCATGATATTACCGATGCCTTCTGCCTGCTGACCAAGATCAGCCATGTCTTTCTGCATCTGGTCGGACTGCTCGCGGATCTGGACAATGGTCTCAACAGCCTGTTCCACCTTCTGCTCGCCTTCCCCTGCTTTCTGCTGCGACGCATCAGCCAGCTCAGCGGCGGTAGAAGCGTTGCGGGCAACTTCAAACACAGTTGAGTTCATTTCATCCATGGCGGTGGCGGCTTCACTTGCCATGACCGACTGCTCCTCTGCACCACGGCTGGACTGCTCGACCTGCGCAGCAAGAGCCTCGGAAAAACTGGAAACCTGATTGGAAACTTCCGTAGCGCTGGCAGCGGCCTCAGAGATCATAATATTATTTTCTTCAATCATGCGCTGCTGTTCACGTATTTCAGTCATATCAATCCAAACAGCAACAGAACCGAGTAAAACACCATCCATATCGTAAAATGGGGTACTCGAAATCATAAGCTGCTTGGTCAGACCGGAAGGTACCTGAAAATCAATTTCTGTCTTGATTTGGTGCTGTTCTTTGATAGCCCGGTAGGAAATCGTTTCCCGACCTGAGTCACCGTAAATAAGCTCACCGGAAGTAAGGCCTTTAACCTGCTCAGGATTAAATTTAGACTCAATTAATTCACAAAATTCATTGTTAACCCAGAGCATATTATCTTCGGGACCAACTATGGCGCAAGGCAACACCAGACCTTTAAGAACGCCATCGGAAAAGCCAAGCTTATTCTTAAGTTCCGCCACCATGAAATCAATATTTTCAGAAAGATCCTTGAGTTCGCAAACATATTTACCGGTAAGCTCTGCCTTGAAATTGCCTCGGGCAATCTCACTGGTAAAATCACGGATAACAGCCATAGGCCCGGTAACCTGCTTACGGATAGTAAAAACAATTATGCTGACAAGGAGGATGACCATGACAATCCCCATACCGATAAGCACATTACGCTCTTCAACAGCAGCACGGGTCAGGTCAGACACATAAGCAGACATGCAGACCACCCATCCGGTAGAAGGGACAACCTGAAAAGACTGAATTTTAGATCGCCCTTCCCAATCATATTCGGTTTTACCCTTGGAAGAAGCGAGGCTGTCTTTTACGAATTGGAATTTTGAAATATCTTTAAGAATAAGATTCTGACTCACTTTGTGTGCTATAATACGCCCGGAACTATCAAGAATATATGCATAACCGTCTTCACCAATGGAAATTTCACCTATCATTTCCTGCGCATACTGCTGCCAATCCAAACCCATAAAAATGCCGCCTAACAACTGTCCCTGCGCATCTCGAACCGGAACAGCCATAACGACAATGATTCGACCATCCAATACTGATTTCAAAACATCAGAGACGGCAAACTGGCTGCCGTTCAGAATATCACGCACATATTGCCGCGAACTCAAATCAGCCCCCGCGGTACTCTGGTCATTGGATCTTAGGCCGAACACACTGTTTCCTTTAAGATCGAATGCACCCAGCATATCAATCTTGTCATTATTTTTCAGCATGTTCTGGAACTGCTTCTCCGCCTCTTCTGCGGCTGCACCATCCACAAATCCATCCTGCACATTATTATTACCGGCAAAAGCCTGTAGCGTGCCACGCGTCTGCTTTAAAAAGCCCTCAACTTCATTAACAATTTTATTATTCAGAACTTCCATGTTCTGTTCTTGTATCCCCATCACAGCTGAATTGGTCATGGAACTGACCACAACTACGAATGCAGATATCGATACAATGACGATTGTCGTAATTAAAATTCCAAGACCGGTGTTTATACTTTTAAAACCCATTACTGAACCCCTTAGATTTATTTAACAGTCGCCTGCTTTATTATGAAGATAAGAGGTAATTAGTTTTTAGATCAAAATGATATTATTTTTGGATCAGAATCAAACATTTATAATAGCCACCCCTACCCGCCAGAATTTCCCATATAAAAAGCCCACTCTGCAAAACACAGAGTGGGCTGAGACAGCTCTATTCTATTATTATTTTGATTTGTTGTAGTCTTCCAATAAACCGTTCATCTTATTGAGCAGTTCTCCGCGCTCTTGAGCAACTTTCTTCCACTTCTTCTTTTCACTTTTCAATGCTTCAACAGTATGAAGCAAATCCTGAATAGTATTCGCGGGGTAGCCATGCTTGGCGTAACTTCCCTTGCGAAGTTCCTCATCATTTCTCTGGCGCAGAGCGCGTAACTGGCTGGCTGATAGTATCATACTCATAAACTGTTAATGGTTCCGGTCAGTACCCAAATCTACATCCTGAAAACCGCTAACGCAAGCAATTACAAAATAATATAAATGATGCTCAGCAAAAAGTCCGGGAGAAAACTGGATTCCCCCGGACTTTTCATTTCAATATGTTTACTTCAACCGAATCAATTCTAGCATGCGCATGAATTGTAGCTGTATTCAGTCCTTTCGCGATACTCTTCCTGCTTACCCTTGTTCCAGCGGTTTACCGGACGGTAGTACCCGACAATACGGGTATAAACCTCGGCATCCTTTCCGCAGTCAGGGCATTCGAAATGCTCGCCATAGAGATAACCATGCTCCTCGCAGACCGAGAAGGTCGGAGTCACCGAGATGTAAGGAATCTTGGTATTTGTCATAGCTTTAATGATGAAGTTCTTAAGTGCGGTGGTCTCGGGCACTGCTTCGCCGAGGAAGGAGTGGAATACGGTTCCGCCATTATACAGAGTCTGCAGGTCGTTCTGGTGTTCGAGAGCATAAACAACGTCCTCGGTAGCACCTACGGGCAGCAGGGTGGAGTTGGTATAGTAAGGGGTATCGCTACCGGAGGTGTAGATATCGGCATAGAGATTCTTGTCGATCTTTGCCAGACGGTAGCAGGTTCCTTCACCCGGAGTAGCTTCAAGGTTGAAGAGGTTTCCGGTTTCTTCCTGAAACTGCACGGTCAGATCACGCAGATGGTGCAGAACCCGCTGCATGAGGCGTGAACCGGAAGGGGTATCAATACCTTTACCCAGCAGGTTGTGGCAGGCTTCATTACCACCGATGAGACCGATGGTGGAGAAATGGCCCTTGAAACCGTTCTTCAGGTAACGCTGGGAGAAGGGGAACATACCGTTCTCAAAGTTGGCGGAAACCAGCTTACGCTTGTATTCCAAAGAATCCTTGGCCTGAGTAGCGTACTCGGTGATCAGGTCGAGAAAATCTTCCTCACCCTGAGCAAGGTATGCCAGCTTGGGCAGGTTAAGGGTAACAACACCGATGGAACCGGTCAGGTCCCCGGCACCGAAAAGGCCACCGGTTTTCTTGCGGATCTCACGCAGGTCCATCTGCAGACGGCAGCACATGGAACGCACGTCCTCGGGATTGAGGTCGGAGTTGATGAAGTTCTGGAAATAAGGAGCACCGTATTTAGCGGTCATCTGCAGGAGCAATTCACCAACTTCGCTTTCCCACGGAAAATCCGGGGTAACGTTGTAAGTGGGAATCGGGAAAGAGAAGATACGGCCGTCGGAGTCACCTTCGAGCATGACTTCAACAAAGGCGCGGTTGATCATCTCCATTTCTTCTTGATACTCACCGTAAGTGGTATCCTGGAATTCACCGCCGATGATGACAGGCTCGTTAGCGATGTGCTTGGGCGGAACCATATCAAAGGTGAAGTTGGTGAACGGACTCTGGCCGCCCCAACGGGAGGTGGTATTCAGGTTGAAAATCAGCTTTTGCACGATCTGCTTCACGCGGTCATAATCCAGACCGTCGTAACGGATGAAAGGCGCGAGATAGGTATCAACGTTGTTGAAAGCCTGTGCTCCGGCCCATTCATTCTGCAGAGTGCCGAGGAAGTTGACCATCTGCCCGGTAATAGAATCAAAATGGCGGGCAGGACCGGAAGAACAACGGCCTTTAAGGCCGAAACCGTCCAGAAGCAGGTCACGCAGGGACCAGCCGGCGCAATATCCTGCAAGGCCGAAAGAAAGATCGTGAATGTGGAAATAGCCGTGCTCGTGGGCAAGCCTGATTTCCTCAGGGTACTTTTCAAGGCAGTAACGGGCTTGAACAGCTCCGGACATGTGCAGCATCAGTCCCTGAAAGGAATGCCCCATGTTGGAGTTTTCATTTACCCGCCAGTCGGAACGGTCGAGGTAGCTTTCGATGGTTCCGGCGATGTCGAGGTATGTTTCATCCTGACGGCGAAGTTCGCGGCGCTTTTCGCGGTAGATGATGTAACGTTCAGCGACAGAGTAGAGACGGTTCTCCATGAGTACCAGCTGTACCATATCCTGAACCATTTCCTGTTCAGGTACATCAACATCTGCAAGCTTCTGCTCAACCTTGCGGCCAAGGCGCTTGCTCAGCAGGGGGTCTTTGATACCGCTTGCTTTGAGAGCTTTAAAAATAGCTTCAGAAATACGCTCAGTAGACCAGGACTCGAGACATCCGTCACGCTTAAGAATTTGTTTGGGCATTAAACTACCTGATTAAAAATTTGTCCGCACACATCACCGCCGCGCCAAAAAAAGAACGCAGAAAAGGATGCAACCTCCCCAGATTGCAAGCCCACGGACAAGCCGTGTCTTATGGTGGTGTGGCAATTGGAGCAGGTGGCCCGGAAGGCACATCCTGCAGGACTTTTGAAACCGGAAAAAAGTCAGAAACAGGGATTCCGGTAAATTGAACTGACCTGCCTCTCTATCACGCCATCCTTAATTTATGAAACAGGACTGGCATCGGGCAGGTACGCTTCAGGCCGGGGTGCTGGCTCGGGGTTGTGCACAGAATGCCTCCCTGACAGCGGCAGGACCGCCCCGGATTCAAACCGGGTTCCCGTCTTGTTCGTTTTCAAATGCTCAGAAAGCGTCAAACGAACTCCTGAAGTGCTGACGACTGAAAGCAGTCTACCAGACTCAAAAATATGGTCAAGACTCTCTAGACTATTTCTTAATGAACACCCTATCAGCCCTAGAGCCGCATGGCATAACTCATGTGGAACACAAGTTTTCCACAGTTGTTCTTTTGATGTTCAAAAGAGCTTAAGAGACTGATTTAGAAACAAAATCCTCTGCTATTTTCCCACAAAATCAGCCGGGTAAAAATACCCGGCTGAAATATTTTTTTGCAGGCCTGTAACAGCAGCTTAATTTTTATTATCGACTTAAACAGCGCGGCACTCTTCGCGCAATCCATCAATCAATGTACGCAATTCCATGGCCAGAATGGATAGATCTTTTGCGGAATCATTTGATTTCTGCATGGATTTTGTGGTCAGCTCTGCCATCTGATTTATCTTTCGGGATGAGGAGTTAATCTGATCCGATGAAACTGACTGCTGCTCAGCGGCTGCAGATATATTCTGAACCTGTCCGGTAACCCCTTCAACGAGGTTTACAATTTCCCCGAGGGCGTCCCCGGCCTGCTCAGCAAGGCGGGTGCTATCCAGTACAGACATTGCAGCCTCTTCCATACTCTGAACATTCGCAAGAGAGCTGTCTTGAATTGCCTCAACCACAAGGCTGACATCCTTGGTGGCATTCATGGTCTTTTCAGCAAGTTTGCGCACTTCATCAGCCACCACGGCAAAACCACGTCCGGCATCCCCGGCACGGGCCGCCTCAATTGCCGCATTGAGTGCCAACAGGTTGGTCTGGTCCGCAATATCACTTACAACAGACATGATCCGCCCGATGTCCTCGACCCGGACATTCATATCATTAAGATTGTCTTTAAGTTTATCGCTTTGCTCTTTAACACTGAAGATAGACCGAATGGCCTCCCCAGTCATTTCAGCCCCGCGGTTGGCCGTATTCATGGCATCCCCGGCCCCGACCACAGCATCAGAGCAACTACGGGCAACATCCTGAATGGAGCAGGTCATCTGATCGAGGGCTGAAGTTGATTCCGAAAGATTTAATTGCTGCTCCCTTGCCCTTCTGCTGGAATCCGCCACATGGTTGCTGATTTCATCAGAAGCTACGGATAGCCCGCTGACAATCTGTTCAAGATTGCGCACAACATCAAGAACCCCCTGCCTGCGTGCACTTTCCGCTTCCTTCTGGGCCTCATTCAGTCCCTGCAAAGCATCATGGGCAGCCAAAGCTTCACGTTCAGCCGCCTCAGTGGCCTGCTCAACCTTGACCCGATCCTTCTCAATTACATGCATTAACCCGTTGAACGAATCCGCCAGATCCCCCAGTTCGCCATTTCCTTCCTGCCGTACCCTGAACGACAGGTCAGCAGTTCCCGCACCTATGTCACGGCTGGTGCGGGCAATTTCCCCGATAATTCGGCGAAGAGGGTTAATGATGATCCTGCGGCTGACAAGAATGAGCAACACGCCGATCAAAGCAGCCAACCCACTCAAGCCGCTGACGACATAAACAGCCCGCTCCTGCATAGCATTGTAGCTTACGACCTGAGCCGTGCGAATAGTGTACTCCTGTTCGATGAGCGCGATGCGGGCATTGTCCATGTCCTTCATGGATTTCTGCATCTTAAGGCTGAAGTTGTAGTAGGATTTAAAAATATCTAGATATTCACCGGTCAATCCAACAATTATATTGAACAGCTTAGCCTCGCGCCCCTTGGAAAACAGCGGGGCAAACTGTGGATAGGAAGCCCCCATGCTCGAATCCGGATCAATGCCCATCAGCTTTTCAATATCGACAATCAAACCGGAACCGCTGGCTGCATCTTTATAAAGAATAAAATCCTTAGCCATTTCCTGAAATCCAAGAGGCTTGTTGAGCATGATTGCTGAAACATGCCTCTTGGCTGCCAGTTCATTCAGATCATCTATGGATTTGGAAAGATTCTGTGCAAGCAAACCCGGATCGTCAACCGAAGACGAAAATACTTTTTCTTGCAGGACTGTATTTATCTTGCCCTGCTTTCTCGCTGAACGCTCGATACTTTTCTGCAGGGAAAGAGCCTGCCCCAAAATTTCTACCGAAATTTCACGCAGCCGTTTAACCTGCCCCACTCCGGAATTGAACTGGACCTGAAAATTGTTGAAACTGCGATCAAAAGAGTTAAATGACTCTTTGAGTCCGTAAAGAGCCACGCGGGCCTGTTCATCGACAGTTGCACCCATGGCAGTGTCCAACTCCCCATTCATGTGTCTGACTTTATCATTATATGCCTTAAGTAACTCTACTCCGCCTTTACCTGACTGATCCATGGAAAGCTCTTCGCGATGAACCAACCAGTCCATAGCTAAAGCCTGTGCTTCCGCTCCAAGGCTGATAATCTCATCAAGCTGGTTGCGGACTTCCATTTTTGCGGTCAACCCTTTAAGGGTCATGATTGAAGCTCCGCCCAGACACAAAGCACACAATAAGAAAAGAAGCATACCTGCCACTATTTTATGTGATAATTTAAAAGTGTATTTCATTCCCCCGCTCCTTCATTTATGAAAATGACTCTCGTTTTCAAATGAAAACTATAATTGACTTCATGAAAAGTACTTCCAGAGGGAATAATGAAAATGATAACGCTTTTCAACTGATTTCGGTATTAAACTCAAAATATGAACAAGTTGAAGCTCATACTCAAATTATTTTTATATAAAAAGGCAAAGCACCCCATACCTTACATAGATACAGGGTGCTTTTTGCACAAAAGTTTTCCACAGATGTTCTTTAAATGTTCAAAAGAACCTTTATCAAAACGCCCTGTTCATCTTTTCAACGCAGCCAAGCAGGATAACCTTCTCCTCTTCGGAAAATTCGGAAGTAATCTCTTCAATCAATCTCAGATGCAGACGGTCATGCTCTTCGAACATCTCCTGCCCGGTTTCAGTCAGTTCGACAATTATGGAGCGGCGGTCGGTCTGGTGCGGTTTGCGGCAGACAAACCCCTTATCTTCAAGCCGGTCAACCAGCACAGTCAAAGTCCCGGTGGTAATCCCCATGCGCTGGGCCAGTTCCTTCATACGCATGGCTTTATGAATGCCAAGAACTTCGAGGGTATGCATCTGGGGCAGGGTCAGCCCTTTTTCACGCACAACATCATGCTCCCAGGAAGAAAGCTTCTCATAAAATTCAATTACCGCATGGTTGAGCTTATCCAGCACAGGGACCTCCGCTTTATAATTTAATGTAACTGTAAACGGCGAAACCGATAGTCATCATCCCGGCAGTACGCATGACCAGAGGCTCGACCCAATCCTGTTCAAGAGCACGCACAAAGGATGCCGCCCGGTAAATGGCATAAATAACCGCCGCAAGAGCAATGGCTGTTCCCAATGCATAGCTTGCAAACACCGCAGTCCCTTTGAAAACACTTCCAGAATCAAGGGCGTATTTATACATTATCGCCACGGTGGGGCAAGGCACAATCATGTTCACAAATCCGATTGAGAACAGGCCCCAGAAAGTGACGCTGCGCAGGTTAAGTTTTCCGTGGCTGCACGAGCACCCGCAACCGTGGGCATGTTCATGTCCCGAATGGTCATGGCTGTGGTCATGATGTCCATGACTGTGGTCGTGGTCGTGGCTGTGCAGCAGTTCCGGTTTGACAATCAGTATTGCCCCCAGAAGCACCAGAATCACCACGGTGATGATGTCAACGATGTATGTCAACGAATCCGGGATGGTCAAGGAAATGGACCCCAAGGTCAGCCCGATAATAAGACAGGCCAGAGTGGTTCCCAGAATAAAGGCCGAGGTCAAAGAGAAAACACGCTTGCCGTTTTTCTCCCCATACACAAATGGGGCCAGAACCAACCATGAATGCCCGCAAGGGTTGATTCCATGGATCAAACCCAGAAACAGGCTGGACTGCATGGCAACCCAGAAGATTGAATCGAATTCCATTTTGAACTCCATATAGTTTGAGAATCAAATTAAACAGTTTTCAAAACACCTATTCCAAACTTAATTTGAATGTCAAACTATTTGTGAAGCGAAATAAATTCCACAGGCATCAAAAAGCCCGCCTGAAATTAATCGGGCGGGCTTAAAACTGACCAACAAATTAAAACATAATCACAAAATCAGCGCGCAATCTCCGCAAAATTCCCGCGCAGCAACCCGGCTAAATCCTGCGGGCTGAGTTCAATATCAAGCCCGCGCTTGCCGCCGCTGACATAAATGGTTTCAAAATTTGCTGCGGATGAGTCGATTACAGTGGGCAGAAGCTTCTTCTGGCCCAACGGACTGACCCCGCCGACCACGTATCCGGTGGTGCGCTCCACCAGCTTCACGTCTGCCATGGAGATCTTTTTGACCTTCACGGCCTTGGCAAGGGATTTCAGGTCCAGCATTTTCATAACCGGAACCACGGCAACGAAGAGATCACGCCCGCTTCCGGCAACAAGTGTTTTGAAAACACGCTCCGGGTCTACGCCCAGCTTTTCAGCGGCTTCTTTGCCGTAGGCTTCGGCGGACGGGTCATGCTCGTATTCATGGACCTTGAACTTGATCTTTTTTTTCTTGGCGATATTAATTGCAGGTGTCATGGGGGCTTTTTACACAACAGGGCCAAGGGTTGGCAAGGGAGCACTAGGCCGGCAATTTATTTATAAAGCCCTGCGGGGTGATTTCATCCAGTGCCAAGCCGTAATGATCTGCCAGCTGCACTACCTGCGGGGCCAGCAATCCGCACCGCTTCATTAAATCCTTATCAATAAACAGCTCGGAAATATTGCCGTCAAACTGCTTGCTACCCTTTTCAAGGCAGATCGCCCGCGAACAATTCTCAGCCACAAAATCCATGTCGTGGCTGATGATCACCACAGTGCGGCCCTGCTGTCTCAGTTTTGAAATTTCACACTCAAGCATGGCGATTTCACGGGGATCAAGCCCGGCTGTAGGCTCATCAAAAACGACAATCCCGGTATCCATAGCCAGCACCGAAGCCATGACCAGCCGCTTGCGCTCGCTGAATCCCAGATCATGGGGATTGCGCTCCTTCTGCTCCAGCAGACCGAAGGCTGAGAGGAGTTCCTCGGCAAGCCCGCTTATTCGCTCCGGTGCGTAGCCCAGATTTTTCGGCCCGAAAGCAATTTCATCCAGCACAGTTGCCTTGCAGATCTGGTCGTCAGGGTTCTGGAAAAGCATGGCTACCTTTCCTGCCAGCACCGATATTTTCTCATCGGCAGTTGAAACAGAATCTACGACAACGGTTCCACTTGTCGGCTTGAGCAGCCCATTGAAATGGCGGACCAGAGTACTCTTGCCGGAACCGTTATGCCCAAGCAACGCGACAATTTCGCCCTGATTCAGGGTAATGGAAACATTATTAAGAGCCTGCACGCCGCCCGCATAGCAATAAGATAGATTAGAAACCTCAATAGTCATGCCTGCCTCCTGCGCTTGCATCCAGACCTTCGACAACTTCACCGAATGTTGCGGCCAGCTTCCTGTTTTCCGCCCAGCGTCCGTATTCACGGGCCAATGCAGCAACTTTGCTGAACCGGGTCCAATCCAGACCGATTTCCTTCATCACCGGCGAAACAAGAACTTCAGCAGGCGGACCGTCCAGCACAACCTTCCCCTTATGCAGGGCCAGCACACGGTCGGCATATAAAGCGATGCTCTCCATACGCTGTTCCGCCAGCACAATGGTTGTCCCGCTGCTGCGCAAACCGTCCAGAATCTCGAAAACCTGCTTTGCCGCCAAAGGATCAAGAAAAGTTGTCGGCTCATCAAGGACCAGCAAAGGCGTTTCACAGGCCAAAGCAGAAGCAAGGACGACTTTCTGCAACTGTCCGCCGGAAAGATGATGGGGGGAACGCTCCGCCAGATCAGAAAGCCCGGTAAGAGCCATCGCCTTTTCCACCCGGCCTATAATTTCACAGCGTTCAACGCCCCGGTTTTCAAGGCTGAAACCAACCTCTTCAGCGACAGTAAAACGGATGCCTGAAAGCTGCCGCTCCGGATTCTGCATGACAAGGGAAACCGATTCCGCCAGCTCTGCCAGCGGAGTTTCAGCGGTATCCTTTCCGCAAACACGGATACTGCCATCTGTCTGCCCATGATAAAGCCGGGGAACCGCCCCGCAAAGAGCATTGCAAAGGGTTGACCTGCCGCTATTGTCGGCTCCGATGAGAGCCACAAATTCACCTGCCCCGATTCTCAAATCCAGACCGCTCAGGGCCGGGAGAGCAGAAGCAGCGTAAGTGTATGAAAATTTTTTAATCTCAATAAGGGACATAGCGGTACAATATTGTTTTGTAGAGCAGTAGCAGCAGACAGACCGACAGCATCACACCCCTTGCAATTCGCTGCCCTGCGGAATCTTCAACCACACGCATGAATGTTCGCGGACCTGTGGCACTAAATCCGCGCAACTCAAGGGCAATGGCCCGTTGCTCAATCTCGGAAAAAGCCCCCAGAATCAGGGGGGAAATAAGCGGTCCAATGGATTTGGCCCTGTTAATGAATCTACCTTCGGAATCCAGCCCCCTGGCCCTTTGCGCATCCTGAATAGTCTTCACCCGTGCGCGCATGGCCGGGAGCATGAGCAGAGGGCTTCCGCAGACATAGGCCAGCGAAGACGGCAGTCCCGCCTGAATAAGGGAAGTAATCAAATCAGCCGGATCGGTTGTAAAAACAAACAGTAGTGACACACTCAGAATCGCCGCCAATTGCAAAAGCATGGTTCCAGCAAACTGCAGCCCTTCAATATATAAAGATATCCCGTGATAAGTAATCAGAACAGTCTGGTTGCCGGGATAGAGGAAGCCGTGAATAGGAACCATAAACAGGGCAATGGGCAGAAGCGTGCACCAGAGGAATTTCCAGACCCGCCCGGATACACCAGCCAGCACAGCCAGAACCGTATTCAGGATAAACAATCCTGCATCAGGCCAGATACCGCCGGGAGCACAATAAACCGCCACCCCCGTAAGCAGCACAAAGACAAGCTTGCTCAGGGGGTGGACGGAATGAACACATGATTTCCCTGCACAAAACAGGGATATATTTTCAGTCTGCAAAAGTCTTGAACCTTATGCTTTTGCCAGCATGGGGAAACGGGCTGCAGCCCTTTCGGGAAGGCCTTTAACAATACCCCAGACCAGAACGGCGGTGACAACTTTATCAATGACGTTGGAAGTAAATACGGTGACGACCACGGAACCGAAAAGATCACGGCCCAGCGCCAGCAGGTAAGCCATGGCGAAATCAGCGCCACTACCGGTAACGCCGCCGAACATGTAAAGACGGATGGGAACTGCAACGACAGAGTTAAAAACGGTAATAATCAGACCGGCGAGGATTGCGGTCCACCAGTTCTTGAACAGACCCATTCTTGCGCAGTAACCTGCTGCAATACCGATAACCATGGCAACAGGAGCAAAAGCCGCAGCAACCGGGGATGAAATAACGCCCCAGATAAGGTTGGTGATCAGTCCTGCAAGGCCGCCAGCCCATGGTCCGGCAAGAACAGCCACCAGAACTGTACCGATGGAATCAAGAAAAATAGGCAGCTTGAGTAGGGACACAAGCTGTCCCACGGCAATGTTAATAACGATCGCCACTGCGATCAGAACCCATGTAAATGTTGTAAAATCCTTTTTGAATTCTGCACTGATACCCATCCCACTCACTCCTTGCTGCTGGTTTATGATTTGATTTCCAGTTCCGGATACCCGGTCTCGGGGTCAAAAGTCCTCAGGAAAGAATACTCCGGTAAAACACCCAGCACTATTTCAGCGGTGGTGTAGACCCTGCTGCCCTCCATCAGGTGCGCTCCGATGGTTTTTCCTTCCACGTCAGAAATGGCGATATGAAAATGGGAACCGTGCCGGGAAAGCACCCCGGTCAGGGAAACTATCTCGAAATGCCCGTTCAGCTCAGTGGTCTGCGGCTGGTTGGCAAAACGCAACACCGCGCGGGTCAGACTACCAACACAGGTAAGCACGCAGGCGGCTTCAATTCCCTGTTCCTGCACAACGTTTTCCAGCTCCAGCAGAAGATCCTGACCCGGCTTCAACCGGAGTGCCAATGGTTCCATGCAACTAACTCCATCCCTGATTAAGATTGACCTTTCCTTTTAAGGAGTTACAAATACATTACCATATCAGATACATCCAATCGGAAATAAAAATCTATCGAAGCTTCATATATTTAGAAAAGCTATATTTAAGATAAAAGACATGCCTCCAGAAGAATGAGCCTCTGTAATTGCTGTTAAAAGCCATACTCCCGTATAGCTAAACTAATTTGTGCCGATATTCTCATACCCTTTTGAGGCAGCAGAAGCACAGGTTGCAAAAATGAAACAGCTCCATTCCGGTTGCAAAACTGCACAAAGTGATTACTCCCCGTTTTACTTGGATAAACTGGTTTCGAGCCAGTGTTGTTTCCAAATTGCAACAAGCCCGTATTTCCAACCTCGATATCGGCCCAAAGCACACATTCGCAAAAACCCTTTGTTTTCAATAACCTAGAAAAGCAATCTATTTTGGCACACTCCATGCTTTAGGGAGAAGTAATTCGCCCACGATTGTGGACAAAATTTTTCCACAGTAAACATAGAAGGAGAATCCAAATGGAATGTTGTCGTTCACCTCATGAGCAGATGCTCGAAGATAAAATTGCCGGTAAAAACAATCCTTTCCGCGAAACACACAAACGTGTTTTCAAAATTCTTGATACCATCGAAGGCCTGAAACCCGCCATCGACGTAGAGCGTGCTCTTTACTTCACCAAATCCATGGAAAAAACCGAAGGCCAGCCCCTCATCCTGCGCTGGGCCAAGGCCATGAAGCACGTTGCCGAGAACATCACTGTATATATTGACGATGACAACCTGCTCTGCGGTCGCGCCGGATACCCCGGCCGTTACGGCATCCTTTACCCCGAACTCGACGGTGACTTCCTCGATATGGCTGTTGAAGAACTGCCTAAGCGTTCCGGTTCTCCTTTCTCCATCACTGAAGAAGACGCTAAAATCGTTATCGAAGAAATCGCTCCTTTCTGGAAAGGTAAAACCTACCACGAAGCCCTGAACCAGGCACTGCCCGAAGATGTTCACACCCTGACTTACGATGATCCCGAAGGCCTGATCTCCCGCTTCATCGTTAACGAAACATCTTCCTTCCGTTCCTCCCTGCAGTGGGTTCACGACTACGAAAAGATCCTCAAGCGTGGTTTCGGCGGCATCCGTGCAGAAGCACAGGAAAGACTCGACAACATCGATACTTTCTCCCCCAAAGCCAACACCAAGGACATTCCTTTCCTTGAAGCTATCGTGATCATCTGCGACGCAGTTATCCTCTGGGCCAACCGCCACGCTGACCTCGCGGCAGAAAAAGCTGCTGCTGAGACCGATCCCGTACGCAAGGCTGAACTGGAAACCATGGCTGCAGTCTGCCGCAACGTTCCCGAAAAGCCCGCTACCAACTTTCACGAAGCAGTACAGTCCCAGTGGTTCACCCAGATGTTCTCCCGTCTCGAGCAGAAGACCGGTACCATCATCTCCAACGGCCGCATGGACCAGTACCTCTACCCTTACTACGAGCAGGACGTTGAAGCAGGTATTCTTGACGAAGACAAGGCTATCGAATTCATCGAGTGCATGTACGTAGGTATGGCCCAGTTCATCGACCTCTACATCTCCCCTCAGGGCGGCGCATTCAACGAAGGCTACGCGCACTGGGAAGCTGTTACTGTCGGTGGCCAGACCAGAGAAGGCATTGATGCTACCAACGACCTCACCTACCTCTTCCTGCGTTCCAAGCGTGAGTTCCCGCATCACTACCCTGACCTCGCTGCACGCATCCACGCACGTTCCCCCGAGCGTTTCCTTGCTGAAGTTGCAGAAACCATCAAAGAAGGTTCCGGTTTCCCGAAACTGATCAACGATGAAGAAGTAATTCCCCTGCACCTCTCCAAGGGCGCAAAATTCGACGAGATCTACGACTACGCTGTATCCGGCTGCGCAGAAATCAGAATGCCCAACCGCGACACCTACACTTCCGGTAACCCCTACATCAACTTTGCGGCAGCGGTTGAGATGGTCCTTTACAACGGAAAGATGCTCAAATACGGCGACAAGCAGCTCTCCATCGAAACCGGTGATCCCTGCTCCTTCAAGACCTGGGATGAGTTCTACGATGCATACAAAGCACAGCATAACAACTTCCTGAAGAACGCTTTCGTTCAGCAGGCCAACGTTATCCGTCTGCGCAAGAACCACTTCGCAACACCTTTCGGTTCCGCAATGCATGACCTGTGCATGGAAAGCTGCACCGACCTGCACCAGCCCGACGTACCCGGCGGAATCGACCTCGGTTACTTCGAATTCATGGGCCTCGGTACTGTAGTAGACTCCCTCGTTGCCATCAAAAAACTGGTCTTCGAAGATAAAGTTCTGACCATGGAACAGATCGTTGAAGCTTGTAAGGCAAACTTTGAAGGACACGAAGATGTCCGCGCTATGCTCCAGAACGTTCCCTGCTACGGCAACAACGATCCTTACCCGGATTCCATTGCTAAAGAACTGGACGAACTCTGCGTAGGTTTCGCAGAAAAGTACCAGATGGAACTCGGCGTACACCTCGACGTTCGTTACGTGCCTTTCACTTCCCACGTACCTTTCGGTAAAGTTGTATCCGCGACTCCTAACGGACGTTACGCATACACCCCGCTTTCCGACGGTTCCTCCGCATCCCACGGTGCAGACAAGAACGGTCCTACCGCGGTTATGCTCTCCAACTACACCACCAAGAACTTCAACTACCGTGAACGTGCAGCACGTCTGGTAAACATCAAGTTCACACCCAAGTGCGTAGAAGGAGAAGAAGGCACCAAAAAGCTGGTAGACTTCATCCGCACATACTGCGACCTGCGTCTCTGGCACATCCAGTTCAACGTAGTTAACGCAGACACCCTGAAAAAAGCTCAGGAAAATCCCGAGCAGTACCGCAACCTGATCGTTCGTATCGCCGGTTACTCCGCATACTTCTGCGACCTTTCCAAGGATCTGCAGGACGACCTGATCAGAAGAACCGCACACGAAACCATCTAGAGCTTAAAGACAATCAACACCCTTTAAGGCCTCATGCGTGAGCCCTGTCGGCGGGCTGATCCTCCTCAGCCCGCCGACTTTTTTTAAAGAATGCCTACCGGCGGTCCCTCCGGGACTTAAACCCTTTTTGAAAAAAGAGTTTAAGAATCCCAAAAATTATTACCGGGCTTCGCTATGTGTGGCAGCAAAACGTCGTTAATTTAGCAGCTTTCAATACCTATAAAAATTTTCATTTCGTCCGTCGCAGAGGCAACCTCGGGCAGAATAAGGCAATTAGACATGAGTTCTCTTCTTGATAAAAAGCAGACCGGCATAGTTTTCAGCGTCCAGAAATATTCCGTTCACGACGGTCCCGGAATCAGAACACTCGTATTCCTCAAGGGATGTCCCCTGCGCTGCGCATGGTGCTCCAACCCGGAATCCCAGATTTTCAAGCCTGAATTGGCCTACAACCGCAACAAGTGTCTGGGTATCGATAAATGTACCCGCTGCGTGGACCACTGCTCCTCCGGCGCGATCACCTTCGGTGCAGATGAAAAAATAGATATTGATCACGATCTCGCCAAAAACGAACTCCACCTAGCCAAGGCCTGCCCCAATGACGCAATCATCGTCTATGGTGAAGAGCAGACTGTAGATAAAGTACTTAAGCGTGTTGAAGAAGACGAAATGTTCTACGCCAGATCAGGCGGAGGCATGACCATCTCCGGAGGCGAACCTTTCGCACAGCCCGAATTCGCCCTTTCCCTGCTGCGTGAAGCACGCCGCAGACATATCAACACCGCTGTGGAAACCTGCGGTGCTGCAAAATGGGAAACCATTGAAGAATGCATGCCCTACATCAACACCCTCATGTTCGACATCAAGTCCATGGATAACGAAAAACACAAGGAATTCACCGGGCATTCCAACGAAGCCATCATAGAGAACCTGAAAAAAATCAGGGAACATTTCCCCAAAACCAAAATCAGGGTCCGCACCCCGGTAATCCCCGGCTTTAACGACACCGAAAAAGATATCCTGGATATCATCAATTTCATTTCCGAACTGCCCGGCGAAAAGTGCGAATACGAAGCACTCGAATACCACCGCATGGGCCAGCCCAAGTATGAAAACCTCGGCCGCGAATACCCCCTCGATGCCGGAGTAAAACTTGATAACGAAGTATTCATCAAAATCAAGATTCTGGTGGACAAGTACAATAAATTTTAACCCGTTAACATAACGGGGCGGATGTGAGTGATTTGTGGATTTGAGTGCAATCTGATCATCTTTGGCCACATCCGTTCCGTTTTAAGACCGGTACGCCGCCATGTCCGGTCATGAATACGGGTTAGTCTTTCTTTCACACTCTGCAGCACCACGGGATATCCCCGGTCAACACCCCTTCACGTTCCCCGTACCGGGGATATCCCGGCAGGGTTTTATTTTAAGAATGCATAACCAGCAGACTTAAAGGTCGGCATACCAAAATGGCCCCGCAGTTTAACCGCGGGGCCATTTTTTAAGCTACTGGTTGCTTATAAAAATTCCCCCGCAGATTTGTTTCTGCGGGGGAGTTTTGTTTGCTACAGGGATACTTTAATATCTTGAAAACTACTCATCCTCAGGCCGGACAAAATTCTCGGCAACAACTCCGGGGACGGTTTCCACATAAATAGATTGTGAGGGAAAAGCGAAGCCCGCTCCGGCCTCAACCTCAACAATTTCTTTAATGCGATAAGCCAAATCTTCTCTTATCTTCAGCCAATCCATCCAGTTAGTGGTATTGGTAAATGCATAAAGCTGGAAATCTATGGACGAATCGCCGAACTGAACCACGCGCATGAATGTGGAAACCTCAGGTGGGTGGGCATAATCATCATTTCCCAGAAGATACTCCATCACCCGCTCTTGTATAAGCTTAAGCTGCGCAGTAGTTGTGCGATATTCCACGCCGATAGTCCAAAGAATTCGACGGTGGGTCATCTTGCTGAAATTGATCAGACAATTATCTGAAAGAGTTGAATTAGGGACATATACCGGAGCCTTATCAAAACGGCGGATGCGGGTGGACCGGAAGCCGATAAATTCAACAGTACCATCAACCTTGCCGTCAACTGTCACCCAGTCACCCACATCAAATCTGCTTTCCGCAATGATGGAAATTCCGGCAATAATATTCTGGAAAAGATCCTTTGCACCCAAGGCAACAGCCACACTGAAAAGACCCAGACCAGTGAGAATCGGTCCGATATCAATACCGAAAAGCTCTAGGATGCTGGCCACCCCCATCAGGACGACAACAAACTTAATCAGTTTAATAAGCCACTCAACGAGCGACGGAGTCAGCACCTTCTCAAGTTTGCGGAAAATTTTGGTCGCCACGGAAACAAGATTAAAAATGGCCCAGAAAAGTACAAATAATATCAGAGCCTTAACAATAGTGTTTGTAAATTTCTCCACAGGAAGAGGTAAATCAAGGCATTGATCCGCAAAGAACAGACCCAGCACAACAGGAATAAAACGAATGGGTTCTGCAAGGGCCTTAAGAACACTCGCACCACCGCGCGTGTCATGCTTTTCCAGAATATTCTGCAAACGGTTCATGGTGAATTTCGTGATAAACCGCCGCAACATCAGGAAAAACAGAAACACAGCAACAGCCTGACCGATACTGATCAGACTTAATCCCGGTACCCCGTTCTGCCAGATATCCAGACCCAACTCTTTAAGATGCTCAAACCAGTCGAACACTGTTGAGTGCTCAACTTCAACAGCATCAGTTGCATTTTTCATGAGGAGCTCCCGCCTTAAGGTTTAGAAAGAAATTAATAGACCTTATCAAAGATGAACCACATATAAAAGCAACGTGTTTTTTTACCCGTTATCGAGGACTCTCTGGGAAAGGGCTTAAATATGAAAATGCAAAAAACAGCAGACTTAAAGGACGGCAAATCAAAACTCCCCCGCAGGTTTGTTTCTGCGGGGGAGTTTTGATTGTTAAAGTATAACGATATTCATCTTAGATGAACCCAATGTCTTTATTTATACATAAGACATAAGCATTTTTAACGAATCTGTATGGACTTTAATTAGACGCTCATAAAACAATTTAAATCTACGAGTATACTCCAGTTTGCGATTCTGGTTATACATTTCAGTCCATGTTAATCGTTCTGTCTCAAAATGAGCTAAAGAAGACTGTCTTAATTCTATTTCACTAGCAGCCATTGCAGCATAGTTTATCCCATTACGGTTGCAAAAGAGTTCAAAATCAACACTGTTGTATCGCCATGGGCACTTTTTTATGTCTATCTTATAAAGTTCAAAATATCCACTTTGCTTAATCGCTTTGGTTACTTTACGATCAAATTTTATATTTTCAGCAATAAAAGCAGTCACGTCATTAAGAGTATATAAATGTTTATTTTTGGCCGCTTTCCGACACATCTCCAGCATCTCAGATGTAACTCTCTTTTGGATAAATGGAATATTTCCTTCTACGCTCATAGCAAAGTCTAACTCCCAGCGACTTGCCTTATGGATACAGCCAGAGACTTCGTCGAATAAGCCAAACTGAGTCAAATCATGTGGAGTACACTTATCTGGATCAGCCACTGGAATCCCAGCCGCCTTAAGCCCTGCGGCAACTAGCTTAGAGCAAAATTGTTTTCGCGTAGATGGACTAGGGATATTTTTCAAAACACTCAATGCCGCACCCTTTTTTGTATACTCATTGCCAATTTGACTACCTAAATACTTAACGAAAGAAGGTATCGCTTCCTTGTACTCCTCTTTCAGTCGCAAAACCAACGCGAAATCAGGTTGTTCCAGTAGCAATCTTTGAAAATTATGGGAATGCACACCATCGCCGGTAGAATCTATATATGACCCTGGCTGCCAACAGGCTAAGGCATGGGAATAGTTCCCTTTGGTAACTCTCTTTATCCCAGAACTCATGATATCACTTGTAGTTGTTAAAACGACATCTCCAACTTCTACCAAAGTATAATTAAGTATGTACCAATCCTGCTCTAGGCTGAACTTCTTATTTACGAGTTCCTGTTCTTTGCTTATTTGCACTTTTACAGAGCGGCTTAATCCCATGGCATCACCCTCTACAGATTTATCTAATAAGTTAACAAATATAAAGCTTATTATACAACATAAACTATATACGCAACTCAATTCTAACAAAAAAAGGGCTTGCGATCACTCGCAAGCCCTTTCAAATTCACTGATAACTATTCAATTACTTCCCATCAACCTCAACCCCGGCCTTCTTCAATTTCCTGAAAACAGTGGTCCGGTTGACGTTCAAGGCCTTGGCTGCTTTGGGGATGGAACCGTGAATCTTGACCGCGTTGAGCAGAACCTGTGTTTCGAACTCGGCCATGATTTCCTTGAGATCCTTGCCGCCATAACCGTCCATGTTCAGCTCAAGGCCGTTCGAAACCTTGGCGACCGCGCTTTTCTCAATCATGGCTGTGGGCAGGTTCTCAATCTGGATCAGGTTGTTGTCACAGGTAACAACGAGACTGTGGATCAGGTTCTCAAGCTCACGGATATTGCCCGGCCAGCGGTAGTTGAGCATGACCTCCTCTGCATAGGCTGAAAGTCGGACACGCCTTTTATAACGGGTGTTGAACTGCTTGAGGAAGAAACCGATGATGGCGTGCAGATCCTCGCCCCGGTCGCGCAAAGGCGGGATATTGATAACCGCAACCTGCAAACGGTAGAACAGGTCGCTTCGAAAGTTACCGTTTTTGACCTCTTCCTCAAGGTTGCGGTTGGTAGCCGCAATGACCCGTACATCAATCTTGCGGGACTTGGTGGCCCCGACACGCTGAATATCGCCATCCTGCAACACACGCAGCAGCTTGCCCTGCATGGGCAGGGGCAATTCCCCGATTTCATCGAGGAACAGGGTTCCCTTGTCTGCCATTTCGAAAAGCCCAAGCTTACCCTTGGAATCCGCACCGGAAAAGGCTCCGGGCGCGTAACCGAAAAGCTCGGACTCGATCAGGTTTTCCGGGATACAGGTGCAGTCGACTTTGAAAAAAGAATTGCTGCTCCGCTTGCTGTTGTCGTGCATCTCGCGGGCCATAACATCCTTACCTACCCCGGTTTCACCGAGATAAAGGGCGGTCGCATCAGTCTTGGCCACCCTGTGCACCTGTGAAAAGAGTTCCTTCATGACCTTGCTCTGGGGGGCAAGATAGAGAGTCTCGGACTTTTGATTTATACCGTGCTGGTATTTATCAATGAGCTGTCTTTGTGCAGCCACCTGATCCTTCAGCTGGGAGATCAAGGCAATATCGCGCACATAGGTGACGACAAGCTCCACATCCTCATCATAATCGAAAATGGGATGGGCGGTGAGCACAACCTTGCGGCCCTTCCCGGTAACCTGCACGGTGGTGGCAGTCTTCTTGGCCTCAACTACTTCTGAGTTCAGGACAACATCAAAGACCCCTTCATCAACCAGATCCTTAACATTCCTGCCCAGCAGATTGCGAGCTTCAAGTCCGGTCAGGTTTTCATACATGGTATTAACGGCCAGTGTTTCCCCGTCTTTGTTGGAGATGTACAGACCGTCACTCATGGTATCGAAGACCTGACATAAGTAGTTTGAAATAATATACTTATATTTTTGTGAAATTCTTTTCGGATAAGCTTCTTCGTATTTCATGTCGCAATCTTCCTTTAATTACATGCAGGAATAAAGAATGGAACTGCCCGCAAACAGTATCAAAGCCAGCAAAACCTTACGGCTGGTTTCTTTCCTGAAATTACGGGAACAGCGGATACCCACCCAGCCGCCCAAAAGAGCGGCAGGGCATGCAGCCAGAAAATAGGCCAGAGTCTGCGCATTTTGCAACCCCGCAGCCAACTGCCCGGAAAGTATGGCAAAGCCTGTGAGGATAAAACAGGCGCCCAGTGTGCCCTTGGCTGCATCAGCAGTCCAGCCGGACATAGCCGTATAAACCCCGAGAGGCGGTCCGTTGAAACCGAAAGCGGAACCGAAAAATGTTGAAAGACTCCCGGCCAGCATTCCCCAGCGGGCATTAATCCCTCCCGCACCTCCCTTCTCGAAAAACAGGGCATACAAGGCGTAGCAGATCAAAAAAAGCGCCATGAGCATCTTCAGAGTCTCATTGGGCAATGAGCTGATCAGATAAACCCCGGCCACAGTGCCGACAACACCGCCCATAAAAATATAACGCAGGTCAATCCAGCTGATGTATTGCCGGAAATTCCAGCCCAATTGCAGATTCAGGCTGAGTACAATCAAGGTCGAGCTGGGAACCGCAACATTCATGGGAATAAACGGAACCACCATGGGCATGGCAACCATAGCCGCACCTAAGCCTGCGATATGATTAACGACTCCGGCGATAAACCACGCCACAACATATATAAGTATGTCTTCCAAAAAAATGCCTCCGGCGACGCATCGAGAAATCGTACATTTTTTTCAGTAAGGTCCACCGACACTTACTCTCCGGCCCATAATTTCAGGCACAATCAAATCCGATTTCATGTGCATTTGTGAAAAAAATCCCAGTACTCTATCTCAAAAACCCATTCTCAGGTCTTTGCCGCCTCGTTTTATTGATTGCACGAAATTTCTATAGCAATTTTTCTGCCATTGTCCGGGCTTGGCATCATGCTTGCTCAAGGGGGATCACATAATTTCGCATTAATATTTTTTAAGGAGTACCAAATGAACGTTATCGACTTCAGATTCAGACCCAATACCCCCGAAGTAATAAACGGCATTGCCAACAGCGCAATGTTCAAGGATCTCTGTGAAGCAATCGAATTTCACAAGCAGAAACCCGAGCCGTTCGAAGACATCATCAAAGGTCTGGACGAGAACAATGTAGTCAAAGCCGTAATCACCGGACGCGACTGCGAAACAACCTACGCATCCATGGCTAACGGCAACGGCGCAGTACTTGATTTCTGCAACAAATGCCCTGAAAAATTCATTGGATACTGGGGCATCGATCCTCACAAAGGCATGGACGCAATCCGTGATCTGCAGGAGGCGGTAACTGAAAATGACTCCATCCGCGGTGCTGCTGTTGACCCGTACCTTGCTAAAATCTACCCCAATGATGCCAAGTACTATCCGGTATACGCCAAATGCTGCGAACTTGAGATTCCCATCATTTTCACAACCGGAACCGCAAGCTTTGTTCCCGGCGCGGTTATCGACCACGTTGCTCCCCGCTACATCGACTTCGTAGCCCGCGATTTCCCTGAACTGAAGATCGTCATGAGCCACGGCGGCTACCCCTGGGTAAACGAAGCAATCATCGTTACCCAGCGCAACAAAAACGTATACATGGAAATTTCCGAATACGAACTCTGGCCCCAGGCAGAAGCATATACTCAGGCAGCAAACACCATCATCGGTGACAAGCTCATGTTCGCTTCCGCACACCCATTCATCGATTATCGTGAACAGCTCGAAAAGTACGCTAACCTGCCTTTTGAAAAGGATGTTTACGAGAACGTCATGTACAACAACGCAGCCAGACTCCTCGGACTTTAATTGTTCTGCTAAAGGACCTCACAACCTGCAACTGCTGTAAGCAGTTACCCTCAAAGGGATCTCTCTTTGGGGGTTTTTTATTTTATATCAACAACTTAGATGTCAGATGCAATTTTGCAACCCGGTGCATTTCTGCAACAAGTATACATTATCCCTCAGAAATTCAAGAACATATTGATGGTGGCCCTTACCATCAACCCTTTACGGTTTCCATTTTGCAACAAAGGTTTACAAATCAGTTCACGCCCGCTATCCAGATTCAACCTGACCGGATGTGAATTATTTCACCTTCTTTCTGCGCTCGGACCTCTAGGGCTTCGTATGTTAAGAACACGTGGCAAGCTCATTAGGCCGCTTCCTATTACCGCCTGACCTGCACAAGAGAAAAGAGCGGGCACTCATGGCACATCAATTGCTTAACAAGCTTAAATCGCTCGGTGTGCGCTACCGGGCGAGGTGACGGACCTCGAATGAGGGGGAAGGCTTTTTTACCGTAACTCTTAAAAGTAGGATTGAGGCAATGACAAAATTCAAATTTCTCGCCGCGGTAGTCCTGATGACTCTGTTGGCTGCCCCGGCTGCCTATGCTGCCAAGTATGAACTAAAGCTCCAGACTGCAGTTCCCAGTTCCAGCATGTACTTCAAGACCATGGAACGTCTAGGCGATCGTATCGAAACTCTCTCCAACGGTGAGATCAAAGTTGATGTTTACGCTGACGGTGCTATCGTTAAAGCATTCGAAATCATTGATGCTGTTTCCGAAGGTATCATCAACGGTGGTCAGGCTTGGACCCACTACTGGTCCGGCAAACACCCCGCAGGTCTCCTTTTCGCTGCTCCCACCGCAGGACTTGGTAAAGGCCTCGACCAGCGTTCTCTCCTTTCCTGGGCTTGGGAAGGCGACGGTAACAAGCTCCTGAACCAGTACTACCAGAAAGAACTCGGTTACGACATCGTTGCATGGCTTGCTATGCCCATGGGTCCCGAACCTTTCGGTTGGTTCCCCAAGCAGGTTAAAGACATGGCTGACCTCCGCACCATGAAATTCAGGGCCCCCCCCGGAATCCCCGCAGAGACCTTCAACTCCATCAAAATGCCTGTTGTATCCATGCCCGGTTCCGAAATCGTTCCTTCCGCACAGCGCGGCGTTATCGATGCAGCAGAGTGGATTTCTCCCGCTGACGATGCTCTCCTCGGCCTCGCTGACGTATGGAAGCACTACTACCTGCAGGGTCTCCACCAGGCTCTGTCCATCGGTGACATCTACATCAACAAAGACTGGTACGAAGCTCTGCCCAAGCACCTGAAGGCAGTAATCAACGTATCCATGAAGGCTACTGTTGCTGATCAGATCGTAATGAACGTTTCCCTGAACTCTCAGGCTCTGAAAGAACTCGTTACCGAAAAGGGCGTTGTTCTCGAAGAAACTCCTGACGAATACTTCGCAGAATACGGTGCAGCTGTACCCACAATTCTCGCTAAGTACGCTAAGAAAAACCCCTTCTTCAAACAGGTCCTTGATTCCCTCAATGATTGGGCTGACATGACCGTACCTTACACTGTAAAGGTCAACGGCCTCTACTACAAGATGGGTAAAACCGCTATGGAAAGCGGCGCTACCACCAACTTCAAGAAATAGTAGTAATACATCCGAGACAGGGCCGTGGACGGCAATTTCCACGGCCCTTTTTAAATAACCATAAGTCTAAGCGAGGTCATCGTGCAGGCCAATACCTCTGCGCCCACAAACCTGACGCCTCCGCCGCGCGCGGATAAAATCGTCAAGACGCTCGACAAGATCAGCGATGTATGGGGCAAGCTCGCCTCTTATCTGGTCGCTCCCATGCTTGTCGCTCTCGTCTACGAAGTCGTCTCCAGATATTTTTTCAACGCTCCGACTATCTGGGCGGGTGACGTAGCACTCATCTGCTACGGCATCTACTTCATGATCGGTTCACCGTACTGCCTTAAGGAAGGCATGCACATCCGTACCGACTTTCTGTACTCCCGCTGGTCCATCAAGACCAAGGGTCTCGTGGATTTCATCACTTATCTGCTGCTGTATCTCCCGACCCATGCCGTCTTCCTCGAAATCGGCTGGAAGTACTTTTACAAGTCTTTCAAACACAACGAAGTTATTATCTCCAGCCCCTGGATGCCCATCATTTGGCCCATGAAGCTGGCGATCCCTGTAAGTCTCGCACTGATGATCCTGCAGGGTGTGTCCGAAACCATCAAAGCTTACTATGCATGGCGCGATGAAGCCTCCTACTGGGGCTCCTACGACGAACACGATGAAGTGTCCGAGTGTCAGGCTGTAAACCTTGACGAAGTGTAGGTGATCGACATGGAATTTACTCAAATGCTTGGGATTATGTCCCTTTTTGGCTTGATCCTTGCCTTCTGTACCGGTTTCCCCATCACTTTTACAATGATGTTTATCGGTCTGGTGTTCGGTTATGCGGGCATGGGCAAACTTGTTTTCTACCTCATGAACCTGCAGTTCTATCAGGTAATGAGTGACCCGGTTCTCGGCGCAATTCCGTTCTTCCTTGTAATGGGATACATACTAGAGAGCGCGGGGCTAATGGATGGATTGTTCCGGTCAATCCAGAAACTCATGGCCCCGATCCCTGGCTCCCTTTATGTAGCGATTATTATTACCGCGACTATCTTCGCAGCCGCAACCGGTATTGTCGGCTCCTCCATTACCCTGCTCTGTGTTATGGCTGCTCCGGCAATGGCCCGAAGTAACTACGACACGAGGATGGGGGCCGGTGCCATCGCCGCAGGTGGTACGCTGGGGATTCTAATTCCGCCCAGTATCATGCTGGTCGTCATGGGCCCGATCATCGGTGTTCCCGTAACCGACCTGTTCGCTGGTGCTGTTATCCCCGGTATGCTGCTCTCCGGTATCTACGTTGTATACGTACTGGGCCGCTGCTTCCTGAACCCCAAACTTGGACCGCCGCTTCCGAAAGATCTGCGTGCTGAGTCCATTCCCGCACTGTTAATTGAGATTGTTAAGGGTGTTATCCCCCTTATCCTGCTCATCGGTGCTACTCTCGGTTCCATCCTCGCCGGTATGGCAACCCCCACTGAAGCATCCGCTTGCGGTGCCCTTGGTTCGCTGCTGCTGGTTATCGCATACGGCAAGTTCGACTTCGGCAAGCTGAAGGAAGCATCTTACTCTTCCATCAAGCTGTCCTCCATGATTCTGGTCATGATCGCTGCGTCCAACTTCTTCGGTTCCGTGTTCTCCCGCCTCGGCGGCGCAGACTGGCTCTCCCAGCTGCTCATCAACATGAACCTGCCCCCGTTCGCAATGATCGGTATGATCATGATTATGGTATTCCTGCTCGGCTGGGCCATGGAATGGGTACCTATCGTACTTATCGTACTGCCCATCGTTATGCCTACCGTTAAGGCTCTGGGCATCAACCCGCTCTGGTTCGCAATTATCTACGCAGTAACTCTGCAGACCTCCTGGCTCACACCTCCGGTCGCACTGTCCTGCTACTTTATTAAAGGCTGTATCCCGAGCTGGAAGCTGGGAGACATCTACCGCGGCATGTTCCAGTTCATCGCATGTCAGGTTGTCGGTATCGCCCTCATCCTGATGTTCCCCGAGCTGGTAACCTGGTTGCCTTCCGTCGTGAACAAATAATCACCATCCCCGTTGTCCGGGCTGAGTGAATCAGTTCCAAAGTTATAAAAAGCCCCGCAAATCTTCCGGATTTGCGGGGCTTTTTCATGACCAATGCCTGAATCTTTCTAATAGGCTTTGCGTTTATTAATATTTTGCCCGATCACGCTGAAGGTGTTTTCGACCACAAAAATAGCCTCCGGGTCGATTTCGAAAACAACCTGTTCCAGAGAACGCAGGCGCAGGTTATCGGTGATGGAATATACCATATCAATCGGCTCGCCGGAATAACCACCCTTGCCGGGAATAAGAGTGGCGTGCATTTTCCTTTCCCGGGTCAGTTCATGAACAATGATTTCCGCCTTGCGGGAAATGACCCGAACAGCTTTGCGCTGGTTGAAAAGGGAAAGCACATACTCGGTTACCACTGAACTGATGAAGAGCATCATCAACGAGGCAATAATCTTGTCCGGGGTATAGCGGCTAAGGGCAAAACTCATGACCACGGCATTTACCACAAAATAAAAAGCGCCGAACCTGATTCCGTAACGCTGGTTAAGAATAACCGCTACAACATCAAGACCGCCGCCACCGCCGTAGGTTCTAAGAATAATACCGCACCCGCCGCCCATAATCGCTCCAGAGGCAATGGCTGCGTATATCTCGTTTTGAATTCCAAGATCAATCTGAACATAGGAAGTCATCACCGTGACCAATCCCATGGTCCACATGTTCAGAAAAAAGAACCTGCGGCTGACTCCTTTCCAAGCCAGAATAAACAAAGGGATGTTCAAAAGGAAATACCACCGGGATAACGAGTATTCCGGTGATATCTTCTGCACTACAACGGAGAGGCCGTAGAGGGCTCCGGGTACAAAGTTGTGATGCGCGGCGATGCCGTTGTATCCGACAATGAAAACAAAGGCCCCCACTGCCATCAGGAAAATATTCCAAGCCAGTGAATCACTGATCTGCCTGATCTTCTTAGCCATAGTTCTCCGCCCTTCGCCGTATGAATCTTGGAGAACCGCCGTAAAGGCCGAAGAGGATACCGGAAAGAATCACCAACCCACTGAAGACCTGATTCATATTTACCGGTTCGTGGATTACAAACCATGCAACTACCGCACTTGCGGGAGGCAGTGTGTAATAAAAAAGTGCTGCTTTGGATGCCCCGATTGCTTCCACCGCCATGTTCCAGAAGAGATAGCAGAGGATGGATGCGAAGACGGAAAGATAGATCAGAGAAAAAACGAGGTTGTAAGTAAACTCCGGCATGGCAACCTGTCCGCCGGTCTCCCAGAGATAGAGGGGAACTATGTACAAAGTACCAAACAGACAACAGGACATGAGCAAGGTTGTCTGACTGATCTTTCCGGCCACCTTATTTACCACAGTATTGTAAATGGCAGACATCATGGCAGTACACAGAATAAGCAGGTCTCCCTTGGCAAAACGCATATTCAGCAGGGAGCTGAGGCTGCCGTCAGTCACCAGCAGGGCAACTCCGCAAGTGCTGACGGCAATCCCGGCATACATACTCGGTTTGAGCTTTTCCTTCATGAAGAACTGGGCAATCAACGCGGTCAACAGGGGAGACAGCGTTGAGATAAGGGACATGTTCAAAGCTTCAGAGGTCTGTCCGGCAATAAACACAAGGGTGTCGTAAAGGGAAATACCGCAAAGAGCGATGACGGAAAGCTCTTTCCAGTAACGAGCAACCAGATGACGTTCCCTCATGAACGCTTTAAGTCCGAAAGGCAGAAAAATCAGTGTGGCCAGCACCCAACGCAAAAGGTTAAGGGTCGCGGGATCAATAGTCCCAGCCAATCCGCGCGCGGCCACAAAGTTACCGCTCCAGTTAAGAATTCCCAGAAGGATAAACAGATATCCGGCTTTCTCAGTCTTTTTAAATTCACTCCACTTCATAATCCAGCTCCTGAAATATATAAATGGCCCGCCCACTGTTGCGGGCAGGCCTAAACCTCTTTGTTGGGAAATATGCCGATAGAAAATTTCCGCACTTCAAGGATGTCGGTTCAAATATCTCGGTTACCGGACAAGCTCATGGAAACCCGGATTCAGCCAGCGCTTCAGGCGGAATCCAGCTTTCATTGCGTGAAGAAAGCCGAACAGGAGGAAGCTGCAACCAAAGAGACTAATAAATCCTGCAGCGTCCCGAAGCTTAATTCTCCGGGGTCAGGAGAACTCGCAGCAACTGTCACCGGGCTTTCCAAGAGCTTTTTATTCGAAATTAAAGGCACTTGCCTCTATTCGATAAAAAACCGGTAGCACAATCAATCTGCGCAAAAGCATATGTTGTGCCACACTGTTAACATGTTGTTTTTTATAGCTTTTTATAAAGATAAAGAGAAACACATACCACTAAAAGCGACATACATGTCGCCTCTTTACGCAAAAACACACACAAAACTCTAATTTTACAGTATAAAATAAAAAAGCGACAAAAGAGTCACGAGTGAAACTTTTGTCGCCTTAAATTGCGAGATATGATGGTTTTATCTTTTTACAAACCGTACTTTTTCAATTTTCGCTGCATGGTACGCATATTAAGCCCAAGCTCGTTAGCTGTGATTCCCTTCTTCCAATGATTGCGTTCAAGGGCCTTGAGAAGGACATGACGCTCAAAAGCTTCAACAGAGTCGGTAAAAGTAGCACCGGACTCGGCAATGCCCATGGCCTCACCGATATCAATTCCCCCTTCATGAGGGTGGATGCCCAGATCACTGAAAACCATCTCTCCGAAGGTCAGGTAACGTTCAAGCACGTTTTGCAACTCACGCACATTGCCGGGCCAATCGTGGCTGTCCATGGCTGCGCGAATCTTACCGGGAATTCGCGGCAAAGAATCAGTGCGCCCCAGATATCGGGAGACGAACTCATTCATAAGCAGAGGTAAATCCTCAATCCGCTCACGAAGAGGCGGAACGTGGATAGGCAGAACATGAAGACGGAAGAAAAAATCAGAGCGCATCAACCCCTGACGGACAAGTTCGCTCAGATCGCGGTTGGTCGCCGCAATCAACCTGAAATTTGAAGAGCGGGGTTCAGTACCACCGACCGGAGTATAAAGCCGGCTCTCAAGAGCGCGCAGTAACTTGACCTGCAAAGCCAGATCAATCTCACCTACTTCATCGAGAAACAGGGTTCCACCGTCAGAAGCGGCCAGATATCCCTGCCGGTCAGAAGTAGCCCCGGAGAAGGCTCCTTTGACATGCCCGAAAAATTCACTCTCCATCAGGTTGGAAGGAATGGCCCCGCAGTTGACCGGAACATAAGCCCCCTTCGAACCGCTCTGCTCGTGAATGGTCTGGGCTACAAGGTCCTTACCTGTGCCTGTCTCACCAAAAATAATTACGTTGGAGTCACGCTTGGCAGCCTTCATGATCAGCTTAAAGACCTCACGCATGCCGTTACTCTTACCGATGATGCTACCGAACTTGAACCGATCCTCAAAAGTTGCGCGTAAGTGCTGGTTCTCCTGCAAAAGTTCGTATTCACGAAGCTTCTGGGCACTGACATCGACCATAATCCCTTCGAGGGAAGTTGGAGTGCCGTCCTCATCGTAAAGACACTCTCCCTGATCCCAGATCCATTTCTGGCGGTCGGAATCAAGACAGACGCGATAGAGGAGTTTATAAGGGCGTCGGTTCTGGATGGCAGCATTCTGTTCTATGCGCATGGAGTTGAGATCGTCAGGATGGGCCAATGTTTCCATTACGTTGGTTTCCTGATCTGTAAAAAACTCCGGAGCGACACCGAAAAGATCACTGCATCCCTTACTGACAAAATTCAAGGTAGGTTCACAGTTCTCATCCAGCTTGCAGCGGTAAACCATGCCCGGAAGATTGTTGAAAAGCCGGGTCAGCTGAAGCTTACTTTCCTGCAACTCTTTCTCAGTTACCTTGAAAGACGTGATCTGCTCCTCATATCTGCGGCATTTATCAAATAGATCATCATATGTGGGTTTGGACATACTCCCCTCCTCCTGCAAAGACATGTGACATAAGTGTCACGACACCTATGTCCTCAAATGATTTAGAGCAAGAAAAAAAAGCATACAACAATGCACGTAATACATTGACCTCAAAAAAACGGCTGCCCTTATAAAAGGCAGCCGAATGTAACTATTGTGCTTTATGGAGTTTATCGAGTCCATATTCAGAGATACGGTAAACGGAAACCAGTTCACCGGCATCATCAAGGTAAGACCCTTCTTCATGAAGTATGCCTACTGCTTTCAAGGACTTCAGATGCTCTGAAATAGTGCTTAACGAACAATACTTTTCGCCGGGATAGTAGGCGCTGACAAGTTCATGGATACCTTTTACATCAAGAGGCTCACCATTACCGAAAAGGTCGGCAATATAGAGTTTAAGGGGCTTCTGGGCCTGCATATTCATATCATATTCTCCTTAGTCAACGTTACGCAGGTTGACCATGTCTTTGGGGTTGCCCACAACCATGACCATACCGATGGTGATGATTGCTGCACCGATGAGCAGGGATGCGGTGATTTCGATCTCAGTGAGCAATGCACTAAAGAAAATGCCCCACAGGGAATAAGTGATATTGATTGCCATGGCGCGACTTACACCGGTCATGTTCATGGCCCGATACCAGCAGAGGTAGGACAGGGCCCCTGCAAAAGCGGCAACCGGAAAAACCCAGTCAACTTCACTGGTCAGGGCTGGCACTATCAGATCCCAGCCACCGGCAAGCGGCAGGACCACAGTCATAAAAATAATTGTTGAAGTAAGCTGGCGCACATTCAATGCAACAGCAGGGTCAAGAAAGTCCATACTGGAAGTTGCCAATACGCCTTCGACCCCCCAGCCGAAAGTTGCAACCAGAGCAAGCATAATCCCGAGGTAAAATTCAGATCCTACAGCACCTTCGGGCGGGGTGTAACCGATGACAATACCACCGACGATACACATAACCAAACCGACCCATGCACGTTTGCAGATGCGCTCTTTAAGAAAAATGGAAGCGAAGACAGAAGCTACAGCCGGGTAAAGAGCAGTGATGGGCATAACATAAGCCGCTCCGGCAAATTTAGCTCCCAGAAAGTAGCAGGACATAGCCACGGGGCCACCAAAGATGGCGCCGAGCATAACCAGTCTCGCAGACTTGCTGCGAAGAGTACGGCCCAGTTCTTTCATTCGACCGGTAAAAATATTGTAAACCAGAAGCCAGAACGCGGAAAAACTGTCATGTAGACCGGCAACAGTCAGCGGAGCCAGCAGCCATAGGCTGTCATCGGCAAAAGCGGCAATACCGAACGCCATTGCCAGAATAACCCCGTCAAACCCCCAGGTAATACCTGAGATCAAAGCCCAGACAAGACCTTTTTTAGCAAATCCGAGGTCCTGCTTAAGCTTCAGGCCGTCAAGAGTTGCAGAGTTTACAGAACTCATAATTTACCCCTCATTCCCGTGTAACCACACCCCCGGTACACGGCAGCAATATAATTAGGAAAAGGGCCGAATCTCTCCGGCCCCGAATTTACCTGTAAAAACAGGTATTTTGTCTAAATAAACCAGCTCAAGACGTAAGGAAAAGGATGTAACCAAAGAGATCGCTTGAGCACATGGCTTCCATCCTCCTCCACTTGAACGCCTTAATGGAGGTCTTCAGACATACAGCTGACGACTATGCGCAGTCGTGCTTGTCCCAAGGCTCGCGGTTGTCACGCTGGAGAGCAACTTCCATACGTGCGAGAGCTTCTTTGAGCTTAGTTACTTCTTTGATTTTCATGTTGGGGTCTTTCAGGATCTGGTAGAGAACGCCACCGGTGCAGTCTGCGGGAACGGGCAGATCAGCAACGTAGCAGATGGTTGCGAGAATATCAGCAGCATTTGCGGAACGCTCAACTTTGCCTGCTTTCTTGTTCACACCGAGGCCTGCGAAGTAGAGACCTTCGTTGGCAGCGAGAACAATCATGGTGCGGCGGTCAGCAGCGCCGGAAATTTCAGCGATAGCAGCTTCGAGAGCAGCACCGTCTACATCACCGAGATCAACAACAGCGTAAGCACCGTCTTCTTCGAATACTTTTGCAATGCCTTCGGGAGCAACAACTGCAGCACCTTCGATTGCGGAAGCCGCTGCAACAACATCAGCGTTTTCGAAAGAAGCTACAGTTGCAGTCTTTTTCATGAATTTTTTGAGCGCTGCGCCGTCTGCGTCTACTGCTGCGGAACCACAAGCCACGAGGATTACTTTTTTATCTGCCATTTTATTTTCTCCTAAATAATATTTATATTTAACAAGGGAAATTCCGTTGGAATCCCTGATTGTTTTAAGTGATCTATTTTAATTAAACTGCAACCATGGACAGGTTGTAGTCCACTTCCATGCCTTCCTCGAGAGAGTAGGTCAGCAGGGAACCGTTGAGCATGTTGTCTTTTACTCTTTCAAAAATTTCGCGGTCTTTTTCTTCCAGACCGACTTCGACATTAATTTCCAGCTCAGTGTAACGTGTGCGCATTACTTCGTCTTTGTCCTTGGTTGCTTCAGCGGAACCGGTCATGGACTTCACAACCGCTCCGTTGCGCTCAAGAGCGTTAACGAAAGTATTGGTGTAGCAGGCAAGAGCAGCAACACAGAGAATACGGGAGCCCATGCTCTCCTGATTGCGCTCTTCGGGGCTTATGCTGGAGAAATCCATGATGATTTCAGGAACAGCTTTGGCACCTACTTTGAAGAGGTCACGATTTTCATCAAGACGTTCGAATTCTACTCTGGACATATTCCTTCCCTCAAATTCTTTTAGAAATAGTTTACAGTTTCGAAATCTTCACACATCTCGGCCACTTCACCGGCATCGATGACTTCAACGCCATCCACCAGCGAATCTTCGTCAATGCCGCGCTTTTCGAGATCTTCACGGACGCAAACGACTTCGCCGTCTTCACCTATGAAATCGTTGATCATGGAAGTGTGGTAACCGGGATTTTCAGTCAGACACCAGACGCCTTCTTCAGCGAAAACCAGCTTGCATTCAAAGCCGTTCTGGTGACAGGCCCAAGCAG
>PPCM01000213.1_pt1 | contig 74074 bp, 61 predicted proteins | sample 1555541 | NCBI WGS metagenome assembly PPCM01 (sample SAMN05284479, study PRJNA326546) | Marine sediment metagenome, whole genome shotgun sequencing project. | isolation source: marine sediment | place: Germany: Wadden Sea | collected 2012-09-05 | reverse complement strand
AAATGGCAGAAGCTACATGGATTAATTGGTTCTAATGATGGCAAAAAGTATAGAAACTTTGCTCAAGGACTCACTTTTGAAATAATGGTTCAGCATGCGAACAACCAACTCGAAAAAATGAGTGATCGCTATCTGCTTGTTCGTGATACCATCAACCCGCTTGAACTGAATGTAATTGACAACTATCAGGCTGGAGAAGAAAGATCCACCAAGAATCTGTCTGGTGGCGAAAGCTTTATAATCAGCCTAGCCCTGGCACTTGGTCTTTCAAATATGGCAAGTAGGCAAATCCGAGTCGATTCCCTTTTCCTCGATGAAGGCTTTGGCACACTGGATGAAGAAGCGCTTGAAACAGCACTCACCACCCTCTCTTCGCTACATCAAGACAATAAACTGATCGGTGTCATCTCTCATGTCCCGGCACTTCGAGAACGCATTGGAACTCAAATACAAATCACTCCAACTGCAGGAGGCAGAAGCATTATTCTTGGTACAGGGGTTAAAACTATATCTCCAAACTAGTCTTTTATTTACCTTGACCCTCAAAACACTTGACGCTCAAACTTCTATCTGTCATATCTCCCATCTCAAAGTGAAGGCTATTAACTAATAATTACACTTAAGGCGAGACCTGTGATACCAGATTGGTCAAGATTTAAGTGCTTTAGATAACGGAGATGTTATGGAACCCAACACACTATTTTTGGCTTTGCAATCAAGCATTATGCTCGGTCTTTTGCATGGTGTTAACCCATGTGGCCACTCTTGGTTAGTTCTCGCACCATTTACAACAGGTGAAAAAAATGGAAGTCGTGTTGCCCTACTCACCTTTTCATTTTTGGCTGGAACCGCACTCGCCTGCCTTATTCTTGGCTTAACTCTTGGAACTGTCTCACAATTCATCCCAGACAACATGACAATATGGGTTGAAGCTGGAACATCTATAATACTTATTATCCTCGGCCTACTGTTACTCTATAATCCACATATTCTGCACAACCATGATCACGACGATCACCATCACTGTAAGCATAGCAATGGGCATCATTATGACTGTAATCATACAGAACATCACCACCATGAACATGGGGTTGCTGCCAAACTGAAACAATTAACTAAAAACAAGACCATGCTACCGTTTGCTCTTTTTGGTATTGGTTTTGTAAATATGATTATCCCCTGCCCGACAGCTGCAGTCATGTACGGCTATGCACTCAATGCTGCCAGCGCAGTTGATGCAACCCTTGTCTTCGGTGCCTATGCAGTTGCTACAGCCATCGCTGTTGGAGGTGTGATTTTTCTAATTTTCAAGGCAACCACTATGGCCAGCTCTCTACAAAAAGAGTGGTTAGAGCCTTTAATCATGCGACTTGCCGGTGCTGTGATCATACTATTTTCTGGTTATGAGCTATATAGATTGATGAGTTAGTTACAGTTGATACAACAGCCGGTTCTTGTGAATTACTTAAGAAAAATGTATTCTACAAACTCCTGACACTGCTTCTCAATACTTCATACAAAGGTACGCAAATGAAAGGTGTTTTCCTAGATGCTGAAAGTCTTACAGATTTGAATTTATCAGAACTGACTTCTCTCTTTGAACAGTTTTCTATTTATGAACAAACAGCTACAAATGATGTTGTTCAGCGGATTCAGGATGCTGAGGTTGTCATTGTTAACAAGGTTCAATTATTGCGAGAAGCACTACAATCAGCCAAAAAACTCAAACTTATCTGTCTGGTTGCAACAGGCAAAGATAATGTAGACTGTGCTGCTGCAACTGAACTTGGCATTACAGTTTGCAATTGTCAGGCTTACGGCACAGATTCAGTGGTTCAGCATGTTTTTACTGCAATGCTTGCTCTCCATACGAATCTTCTTGCGTACACTAAGGCAGTTGATAATGGTAAATGGCAGCAATCAAGTCAGTTTTGCCTACTTGATTTTCCTATTAGTGACCTCAAAGGTAAAACCCTTGGCATTATTGGGTATGGGACACTGGGCAGAGGAGTTGCCAAGATAGCTGAGGCTTTTGGTATGAGGGTTCTTATCAGTCAACGGCCAGGTTCAAGCAAGCCTGTAAAAGGGAGAGTCGCAATCAAGCAACTCTTAAAAGAAGCCGACGTGATCACCCTACACTGCCCACTCACTGACGATACAAAAAATCTAATTAATGAGGAGGCTTTAAGTCAGATGAAGCCCACGGCTTTTCTCATCAATGCTGCTCGTGGTGGAATTGTTGAAGAAGCAGCATTGGCAAATGCATTGATCAATGGAACCATTGCTGGGGCTGCAACAGATGTCTTAACCCAAGAACCACCAACAGATGACAATCCACTTCTCGCACCAAACATTCCACACCTGATTATTACTCCACACTGTGCCTGGGGCAGTAAACAGGCAAGAGAAACAATAGTTTCTCAAACAATTGAAAACATTAAGGCCTTTTTTAATAAGACACCCATTCGAGTAGTAAATTAACCAGAACACTTGAAGTGATACTGACCTAGGCTACCTCTCTGTTCACAGCCAATTCAACCCAAGAATTGAAAAACATACTACTTTTTTATTATTTAGATTAACTCCACTCCTGTACTATCACCAAAGTTGAGGCTTTCTAATTCTTAAATATAGTAAATCTTTTTTGCATTTGAAGATCGTCTCCAGACTTTATTTACTGATAATGGCATTCTACTTCTCGCTTGATTTCCGTTAGCTAATTCACATATCATATTAATAGGTCATCTATTTGTCATGATTGTAACTGAATCTATCAAACTCTCTATGTTTGGTTCAGTAGAGAGCAGACTCTCATACGGGAACAAATATTTTCTAAAACCAAGACATTCTGTTTCCCACAACATACTAGAGATTTCACATCAACCCGTCAAGAAGCGAGGATAGTATGGAAAATCTAGAAACTATTAAAAAACTCAATATAGACAAAATCAACAGTGGTGTTTCAACCGGTGCCGAGTGGTTTCGTCCAGCAGGTGACAATCTTCTCAAGTCCATTTCACCGACAGATGGAACAGTCATCGCCAAAATAATTACGGCCAGCACGCCTGAATATGAATTAGTACTTGCTCAATCACAAAAAGCTTTCACCACCTGGCGTCGCATTCCAGCACCAAAACGAGGAGAGATAGTACGACAATTTGGTGATGCTCTACGGATCAATAAAGAGAGACTTGGTTATCTGATTTGTCTTGAGATGGGAAAGAGTATCCAAGAGGGTTATGGTGAAGTACAGGAGATGATTGATATGTGTGATTTTGCAGTGGGTCAATCACGAATGCTATACGGTTCCACCATGCCATCAGAAAGACCCTCTCACAGACTGTACGACCAGTACCATCCAGTTGGTATTGTAGGCATCATAACAGCCTTTAATTTCCCAGCTGCTGTTTGGGCATGGAACGCAATGCTCTCAGCTATCTGCGGGAATGTGCAAATCTGGAAACCCTCATCACAGGTAGCTTTGACAGCAATTGCTATCCAGCACATCATAGGTAGAGTACTGAAGAGAAACGAGCTTCCTGAAGGAATTTTTTCCCTTATCATTGGAGGTGGTAAAGACATTGGTGATTTGATGTTAAACGATACTCGTCTGCCACTTATTTCCTTTACCGGTTCTGTTAAAACCGGTCGTCACGCAGCCCAAGTTATTGCAGGTCGTCTCGGTAAATCTATTTTAGAACTCGGAGGGAATAATGGTATAATCATCAGCCCAGAGGCCGATCTCAAGCTTGCTATTCCAGCAGTGGTCTTTGGCGCAGTCGGTACAGCTGGTCAACGTTGCACGACCACTCGACGCCTAATCATCCACAAAGATATTTATCCCAAAGTTAAAAATAGCTTAATAAACGCCTATCAGAGCCTACGTATAGGCAGTCCTTTTGATCAAAATAACCATATGGGCCCCCTTGCTAACAAAGATTCCGTGAAAATCTACCTTGATGCTATACAAGCCATTACAGATCAAGGTGGAACAATACTTTATGGGGGACACGTTCTTGATGGTAAGGGTTTCGAATCTGGCTGTTATGTTGCCCCTACCCTTGTTGAAGTTGAGAGTGATATCCAGATTATTAAGAAAGAGACCTTCGCGCCGATCCTCTATTTAATCAAATACAGCGGCAATATCGATCAGGCCATAGCTATTAACAACGACGTTCATGAGGGCCTTTCTTCAGCCATCTTCTCTACAAACCTCCGTGAAGCAGAAACATTTCTCTCATCCTGGGGTTCTGATTGCGGCATAGCTAATGTGAATATTGGAACTTCTGGAGCTGAGATTGGTGGAGCCTTTGGTGGCGAAAAAGACACTGGGGGTGGCAGAGAATCTGGTTCAGACGCTTGGAAAGCTTATATGCGCCGTCAAACTGTAACCATCAACTATGGCCACGATCTACCTCTAGCACAGGGGGTAAACTTTTCAATTTAAGTAAACGGGAGCAAAGCTCCCATTACATAGTGGAGAATTTCAATGATTACACCTTCGCTTGTTAATAAGACATTGGCACAACATATACTTGCAGATGGGCTTCCACTCGTCTTTGATTTTGATAAATCGCTTGGATCTCAACTGGTTGATAAAAACAGTGGCGATAGTTTCCTGGATTTTTTTTCTATGTTCGCCTCCATGGCTGTTGGCTACAATCACCCAAAACTCGTTGCTGTGCAGGAACAACTTGGTGCACTAGCAATACAGAAGCCATCCAGCTCAGATGTCTATACCGAGGTCTTTGCTGAATTTGTCGATACCTTTGGTAAAATAGCCATGCCAAAACAGATGCCCCATGCTTTCTTTATTGAAGGTGGAGCATTGGCCGTTGAGAACGGACTCAAAACCGCCTTTGACTGGAAAATCCGACTCAACAAAGCTAAAGGAGTCAGCGGAGTAAAAGGTACAAAGATAATTCACTTTCAGCAGGCCTTCCACGGTAGATCTGGTTACACACTCTGCCTGACCAACACCCATGATCCTCGAAAAACTCAATATTTTCCAATAATGGATTGGCCTAGAGTCCTTAATCCCAAAATCACCTTTCCACTCAATCAAGCCAATCTGGAGAAAGTCATCGAATTGGAACAAAAGGCAATTAAACAGATCAAGGATATCATCAGTAAAGAAGGTGATGATATTGCAGGCTTGATCATAGAACCAATTCAAGGTGAAGGCGGTGACAACCACTTTCGAACAGATTTTTTCGAGCAACTCCGCAGAATATGTGATGAGCATGACATTTTGCTCATTATGGATGAAATTCAAACTGGTCTCGGTTTAACCGGTAAGATGTGGGCCCATGAACATTTTACTATCCAACCGGACATCCTCTGTTTTGGTAAGAAAACTCAGGTTTGCGGTATTATGGCTAGCGACAGAATAGACACTGTTGAAAAAAATGTTTTTGAAGAATCAAGTCGGATTAATTCTACCTTCGGTGGCAATCTCATAGACATGGCACGATGCACCCATATCCTAAAAATTATTGAAGAAGAAAAGCTGGTGGAGAATGCACAAATCCAAGGAGACTATTTTCTTAGTGAGCTTGAGAGTCTTGCAGAAGAATTTCCAAACCTTGTTTCAAATCCAAGAGGAAAAGGCCTTATGTGCGCCTTTGATCTACCCTCGGAAACCATACGCAATCAATTTGTGCAGGACATGTATAAAGAGCGGGTGCTGCTTCTGGCTTGTGGAGCACAATCCATCCGCTTCCGCCCCCATCTTGTTGTCCGTAAAGAAGAGATTAATCTGGGTATGGATACTATCCGACAAACCATTAAAAAGTTATGATTAACATTTTGCTAACATGAAAGATTTAATAAATAAATCATTTGCGAAACACCTTGATCAGCTACTCGATGGTTCTGTCTATACCGACCACAAGACTCTTCAACGTTACTCCACTGATAAATCAATTTATCAGGTAGTACCTCAAATGGTGGCATATCCGGCTTCAATGGAAGATTTTGTCAAAATAGTGACAACGGCAAGAAATGAGAACGTACCGATTACCGCTCGAGGTGGAGGATCAGGAACTGCCGGGGCAGCACTGGGTGAGGGTATCATTATCCACCTTCCACGTAATGATTTTTTAGGCAACATAGTTGATTTTTCAACCCAAAAGAACAAAGGCTACATCACGGTAGAAGCTGGAGTCTACCATGAAACCGTGCAGTCATTTCTTAAAAGGGAGGGATACTATCTCCCCGCAGATCCTTCTAGCGCACCTCTGTGCCAGATCGGTGGAAATATTGCCACTAAAGCAAGCGGGGCACATGGCCTCTCCCACGGGAGTATCGATAAGTTTTTAGAAAGTGTGGAATATATTTCATCTTTTGGAGACTGTATCGATTCAGCTAAACCAGATAGCATACCAGCTACACTTAGAACGTCTCTGACCCTTCTTGAACAACAGATTAGCAAAGATAATCAAACAGTCACATTCTTAAAAAAACGCCTAAACTTTAAAACTGCCAGTGGCTACAACCTCTTTACCTTCCTCAACCAGCGGCAACACCAAACACACCTTAGCCAACTCCTCGCAGGTAGTGTTGGTACCCTTGGCATTGTCACCCGGGCAACTTTACGGGTTGAACCTTATACTCCCGAAAAAACAACTCTCCAATTGTACTTTGATAACCTTCAGGATCTGAGTGTTGCCACCCAAGAGGCAATTGCAGCAGAGGTAACCGCCATAGAGGTAATAAGTCAAGCCACCATCAACCTTCTGAAAAAGAGAAAAGGACCAGGCAGTGAAGAACTTCATGATGGACACCTCCTCTTTATCGAATGTGAAGGGCCACTGCGTCACGAAAAACTAGTAGGACTACAAAACCAGTTAAAAAAACTTTCTGTTAACCTTCTGTTTCCTCCACAAAAGGCTGAAACAGAAGAAGAACGAGCCAAACTCTGGAAGATCCGTAAACAAATTCTACCAGTGCTATTGCGACCAGGTGCAGGCTTAAAGGCTCTATCAATCGTTAATGATGTTGGAGTTCCACCACATCATCTGGCAAACTTTATCGAAGATATCGAAGCATTTTTTAAAAGCCATGATCTCGAAACAGTTATATTTGGTCATGCCGGCAACGGCAACCTTCACCTCCGCCCCTTAATCAACATTGAGGCAGCAGATCTGAAGCAGCGCATTCAGACCATTGCGGACGGTGTCTATGAGATAGTGTTTCGCTATAACGGCACCATCACTGCCGAGCACGCCATGGGACGCCTACGCACCCCTTACCTGGACAAAGAATGGGGATCACCCATATACTCATATATGAAGAATGTTAAGGACATTTTCGACCCAGACAACATACTGAACCCTGATGCAATGTTTGGTCAGGGGGCAATTACTGATAACCTTCGTCGTGATCTACTTACTACAAATTTATGATATTTCATTCAAGAAAGGAGGCCATAACATGACAGATAGTGAGAAATTTGCATGGCAACGAAAGCCAGAGACAGAAAATCTTTTTTTAGATCTCATAGCAGACTTTGGCATGAGCAATCCTCTTATTGGTAAATTCGATCAGAAATTGCAAACCATCACATCCACAAGGATGCTTGACTGGGTAGATCATATGGTCGTTGAGGATTCTGTTATAATACGGAGTCGCCTTGATCGTTACGGTTTTACAGAAAAAAAAGAAGATTCACTAATCAGTTTTGTTCCTAGCGGTACAATGTTACCGAAAATCCTACTCACAGAATCTATAAAAGATTCTCCTCCAGGTATTGCTCTAAAAGTTGACTCCGTCAGTAACTTTCTTCAATGCAATAACCTCACAGGTGATATTGAGGGCTCTCCTTTATCACAGGTGCGAAAATGCATGGTATCTGTTGAAAATGATATTGCTCTTTACGCGATAGAACGTCGTGGCAGTGACAGTCTCAAGATAGGTCAGCAGGAAATTAATCAGGCTCAATATCTTGAAGCATTAGAAAAATGGCAACTTCTACCCAGATCAGGTTCAGACCGAGATCAGGCTTTTAACATTATCTTAGATAGTGCAAAAGAGCTGGTTGAAGAGATCGGGCAAAATCTAGCTGCCCACATCGTTTGTCAAGCAGAACGACGCTACTGGATGTCACGTAACCAGGTTGCTCGTATCCAGAAAATGCGACAGGATATTGTTGGTATGGGATGGGCAAACCATGATCATCACACTTTTCGCAGTTCAAGAGAACATTTTCACAAATTGATAGACCTCTTTACTCTTCTTGGCTTTCAAAAAAGAGAACGATTCTACGCCGGCAGCGAAGCTGGATGGGGCGCACAGGTGATGGAGAACCCTGTTGCCGGGCTCTCTCTTTTTCTTGATGTCGATCTGGCACCAGATGAGGTTGCAGCCGACTTTTCAGCCTTAAAACTGGAGAGCCGCAACGAACTTGGTACAGTAGGCCTATGGTGCGCATTACACGGTGATTCTATCCTTGGTGCAGGAATGCATCATATTGCCGCAGCTTTTCTCTTTGATGACCTTCCTATTGACCTTGCCCACTACAACATTAAGTTTATGGCACCATTTAGTGACTTTGACTACCTAAAACAGTCATTCAGTACTGGAGAAATCTGGCCCGTAGATGAAGACACACTACAAAACCTAGTTAAGAATAGGTTAATTGGCGAACTAAAAGCAGAGCAGTTCCTCCACAAAGGTGCTATTGGCAGTCATGTAGAAAATCTTCAGCGCCGAGATGGTTATAAAGGCTTTAATCAGAAAAACGTCAATGTGATTATACGAGGCACCGATCCCCGCACAAATGTATAGTAAAACAAAACTCCCTTGGGAAAGTTTTCCAAGGGAGTTTTATAAATTACTTATATTTGAAATCCTCAGTTTAAGAGGATCAAAGTTCAAATATTATTTTTGCTACTCTAAAGCATGTGAGAACGACCAACTTAATTTTTAAGATGAGGCTCTAGCAGTTTAACCCAGCTAGTTGCTAATAAGTTATACTCTTCTATACACAACTCAGCCCTTTCTTTTGAAAAATATTCTTCTTTTAATATAAAAGAGTATGTTGCTGGATCACTGCCATAAATATGACATAGGGTATTATAGTATCTCTGAGCATCGAGACTGTGTTCATCCCAAAAATCTTCCTCTTCTAAAATGTTGCGATCACTACTCTCCAAATCGAAAAGGTCGGCTGCACTAAAAACAATATCTTGTCCATCCTCAAAAAATTCAATTAATAAAACTGAAGCAAGTCCATCCGCAGCATCTTCTTCTTTTCCAAGCACAGGAAGGTCATACATAAATATAATTGCGTGAGCAAATTCATGAAAAAGAGTATGCATTAGGCTGTCTAGCGTTGCATCTCTAACACTAACTCCTGTATCTTCGTAGCCTGCATCTGTAAATCGTTCTGTAACCTCATCAACAAAATAGTATGGCACAGTAATTCTATTCTCTGCACTGTCATACAGTGGCCCATCCTCACCACCAATAAAAAAGACTAAGGACTCAGGAAGGATAAAATAGTCATTAAAAAATTCAACCGCTGATTCTATTGTACCCGAACTCTCCAAGTCACTTTTCAGTATAGTTTCAGCCTCATTTTGAGTTTTCTCAAATTCAAGGTACGCCTTATTTTCAGCGAAAGAACAAACTGAGCTTAGCAGTATATACACTAGGATCAAGATTGTTTTCAAAAAAACCATATCTAAACCTTATTAATTTTCTGTGTTTCACGGAATAAATTAACAAAAGAAATCTTGTCGGCAATCAAAATTGCTTTACCAATAATAAAAGCACCGATTACAGCAGCCACGGGGAAAGAAACATTTAGACCATATAGCTCATCTAAAAGATCCATCATAAATGCAATAACATACTTTAAAAATTAGACATTCATTTAAAATTTTGAATCTCACAAAAGACAGAACAGTTGAAACTATAATATCTTAGCTGAAAATTATAAAAGATTTTTTTGGAGTCGCTTGAGTCTATGATAACATATAGAGGTATCTAACAAACAGTAAATGCTGACAGTGATCATTCTATTTTAGTAATTGAGATCAAATCGTTTTTAGAAAAAAATATTGGAAGATTGAAAATGAAAACAATTTCACTAGTTATTTTTTCTATTGTTATACTTTTCTTATCGTCTACCCAGCCTACTAAAGCTGAGTCTTTGACTACTGTTAAGCTTGTAACACTATTAGATTTTAAACCATTTATTTGGTGCGAAGATAATGAAGTTAAAGGAATTGATATTGATATTTTGACAGAGTTATTCTCCAGAGTTGATCGGCCAATAAACATTAATTGTCATCCGTGGAAACGAGCAATAAAGTATGTCGAAACTGGTGAGGCTGATGGTTTATTTTCTGCATATATGACAGATGAGCGAAAAGAATTTGCAACATACCTGGAACATCCTTTGCACATGTCCGTTTTTAGCGTTTTCGTGCGTAAAGGGTCAAATATAACCTTTGATGGAATTGAAAGTTTATATGGCCTGAATGTTGGGATTTCTAGGGGTTATAGTGTCAACCCTGAGTTTGACGAGGCAAAAAAACAAGGGAAAATCACTACATTTGAAATTCTATACACCACCAAAGGCATTGAACTTCTACAGAAAGGTCGTATTGATGCTTATGTGAACGGTAGAATAGTAACACTCAATACTGTAAAGGAAATGGGGGTTAGTGAAGAAATCATTGAGCTGCCAACACCAATGCATAAACCCAAACCTGCTTACCTTATCATTTCAAAAAAATCACCTTTACCCCAGAAGGAAGAATTGATTAACGCATTAAACAAGGAGCTGGAGCAAATGATTCTTGATGGTACATCAGAGGAGATTATTAATTCTTATATTCAAGTTGCGAAGTGAACACAATACAATCATGCGTCTTTTTTAACTAAAACAGTTTACCCAACTAAAAAACCATGAAAAAATTAATTTTTAGTCTAACCGGAATCATTTTATTATGCTTTCTCTCAAGCTACTCAATTAGTGAGAATAAAGTCGTTGTAACAGTTGCAGTTAACCATTGGCCTCCATGGAAGATCATCGATAATAATCAACCTAAGGGGATAGATATTGCAATATTAGAAGAGATAGAAAAGCGTTCTAAAATTGATTTTGAATTAACACAATGCCCTTGGAAACGATGCATACAGTTAGTAAAAGACGGTGAAGTTGATATGATTACTAGTTTTAATTTCACAGCAGAACGTGAATCATTTGTTAGCTACTTACATCCACCATACTATTCAGATTCCATTATCTTTTTTGCACTTCAAGAATCAAACATTTTAGTAGATGAATACAATGATCTTTACGGAAACCGTATTGGTGTTATTAAAGGTGCTTCTTATTTTGCTAGGTTTGACAATGATCTAAAACTCGATAAGGAAAGTGTTAGTTCACATGCTCAAGCCTTTAAAATGTTACAAAACAAGAGAATAGATCTGTTCGCAATATATGAAATCCCTGGGGATTATATTGCACAAACGATGAACATGGATAGTATGATTCAAAAGGTTGATTATCGAAAGAACAGGGCTGGTTTAAACTACTTCGCCCTGTCAAAAAAGTCAGAAATCAGCAACAAGATACAAAATGATATCAAGATGTTTTTGTATGAACTTGAAGAAGAAGGCAAGTTAGAGGAAATTATTCGCAACTATCACTGACTTGCTTCAACAACTTACTAACTATACACAGCACTGTTTATAAAATACAGTAACGATCAACTAAGCAAATCTCATCTAGAAGACAGAAAATTTTATATAATTTTCATTAGCACTTTCTTTATCAACTATGTACATTTGCCACTTCTACTAGTGCTGGTAGATTATCTAACTATATAATAATCAGCTACAATTTAAACATTGATGTGTGACATGAAAAACCTTTCATATTCTCTTTGGCGGAAAATACATATCTACTGTTTTGGTTATTTTATTATACCCGCTATTGTTGTGTCCTTTTTATTTATCACGATTACTATTACTGGGATTCTTTATAACCACCAGCATGATTTCAAGTTTCTTGAAAAGGGGCGCATTTCAACAAGTTTTTTACCGGATAGCTATCAGGACAGACTCGACAAAACAAGACGTGCTCAAGGATTAGAGGGACTGTTCCCCGAGGAAGCGCAAAAAATACCAGTCATGTGGCTAATCAAGGATCTACATACTGGTGATTTCTGGGGGGCATGGGGACGTCTGCTATATGATCTAGTCTGTATAAGTTTGCTTATATTGAGCATTACAGGATGCTATTTGTTTTTCAAAATTAAAATTAGAGAAAAAGATAAACTCAGGAGAGCTAAGAATGGGGTATAAAATCAAAACTTTAGCAATCATTTTACTTTTTATGCTGTTTGCTGCCAACATTTGCAATGCGAACGACCAGAAGGAACCTTTGAAAGTTTCTGAGTTAATGACTGGCATAGTAGAATATGAGAAAAAAGAAGTCTCATTAATTGGAACAGTGGCAGGAGCGTGTAATAGTGGTTGTAAGATCTGGCTATCCGATGACAAATACTCAAAAGGTGACCCGATTGCTCTTGTGTGGGCAAAAGACAAAGCGTTTACCTTTAAAACAAATGTAACCGGACAAAAGGTCTTACTGACAGGCTATGCAGTAGGTAAATACATAGATCTTTGCGCTATTGAGAAAGAAAAGAAAACCGATGATAAGCAAACAGGAAAAGATTGTAATCCTATTATAGAAACCGAGACAGGTAAGAAGCAACTCAGTTCAATAACCTTTTTCGCGACTTCTGTCGATTATCTATAAATCAAAACCATCTTGTTAATAAAGAAAGGGTTTAAATCTTTCTTTATTATTGTATCTCTAGTCATATGAAACTCATTCACCTGATACTTCTTAATTTATTTCGTCATAGAATCCGATCTATGATCGGTGTTGCTGGAATAATCTTTGGTGTCGCGGGCATGCTGACCGTGCTTTCAATCATTTTAGGTGCAATTGGTATGTTTGAGAAAATTCTCTCCAACGACAGCCATTATCTAGTGTTTGAAAAAAATGTTTCAGATCTTTTTTTTAGCAATGTTGAAGACAGTGCAACACAATCGATAAGAAACCTCGAATTAGTCCAATCCGCCAACCCTATTTTATTTGGAATTGTCTCTTCTACAGACAAACCAATCATAACAAGTTTTGGAGTTTTAAAAGATGATCCACGTATAAATGATGCTGAGTGGCTAGAAGGTACCTTAACTACCTTCGGTCAGCATAAAGACTACATTTATTTAGGAGTTAGGGCTGCGGACTTTTTACAAGCAAAGCTCGGTGAAACAGTGCCCATTGGCAAAGAAAACTTTATCGTTGGTGGAATACTAAAAATGTCTAATGGTTTTGAAAACGGTGGAGTTTTCATGCCGCTGAATATGGCGCAAAATTTTTTCAAAAAAGAAGGCTACAGTTCTGTTATTGCCATAAAGCTCAAAAACAAATCAGATGGATCAACATTTAAAAAATTAGTAGAAGAGAAAAACCCTGATTTACTTGCTCTAGAAAATCAAGAATTTAGTCAATCATATAGCCAGTTTAAAATACTTACAGCTACGGCATGGGCGGTTGGTATTTGTGCATTTCTACTTGGTGGCATGGGCGTTGCCAATACAATGTTAATGTCGGTCTTCAGTCGTATACGTGAAATTGCTATTTTACAGGTAATTGGATTTTCGAAATTACAAATTGCAACTATGATTATCGCCGAATCAACTTTACTCGCAACACTTGGAACTATAGGCGGTTTTCTCATCGGTTTTAGCGGCTTAAAATTAATGCAAAGAATCCCACAGTTAAATGGTTATATTGAACCAGTTGCGGAACCATTTATTATTGGCTCAATCATTGTTGTCGCATTACTAACCAGTATACTTGGAGCCGCATATCCAGCATGGCACGCCACACATATCGAACCTGCAGAGGCGTTGCGCTATGAATAGTAATAACAAAATCCTTATATCTCTCAACAATATTGGTAAAAGCTTTGACAACGGAAAAATCAAAGTTTTAAGCGATATCAACATCGATATAAATAAAGGTGAAACAGTTGCTCTCTGGGGCAGCTCCGGTTCAGGCAAGACAACTCTTTTACATATACTCGGTGGGTTAGACTCACCTGATAACGGTTCTTTAAAAATTGCAGCTATTAATCCAAATACCAAGGAAGATCGGCTCCAACTGCGACGTGAAAAAGTTGGGTTTATTTTTCAACTACACAACCTCATTGCGGATCTAACTCTCATTGAAAACTGCCTTATTACGGCAATTGCAAGTGATAAACCTGCACATAAATATCAAGATAGGTTTAACAAGCTCGCCACCCTATTGAAAATAGATCATCTGAAAAAGAAACGAATACAGGATTTATCTGGTGGGGAACGTCAGCGGGTAGCCATTTGCCGTGCTCTTATGCATCAACCAGAAATCATACTTGCCGATGAACCTACAGGTTCATTAGATGAAAAAACAAGTGAAGCTGTGTTTGAGCTGTTGAAAGATATGGCCAAAAAAGAAAACGTCACAGTAGTAATTGCCACCCATGAAAGACGATTTGCAGAAAGTTGTGATCGTGTTTTCCACGTTGCAAATGCCACGGCAACTGAGATACAGCTTTAAATCAAATGATAAATAAACAAAACAAACTAAGGGAACAAGTAGCCTCTTTTAAAATTGCCTCTATTATCGCATGTACTTTTTTCTATTTCCTTATTTTTGCACAATTTGCCTATTTACACCTGCTCAACAATTTTAATACTCCAGCAATGTATATAAATGGGTCTATTCTCTGTATGTGCTTTGGAGGAATCATTGGCTGCCTTCTTGCAGCAATTAAACATCATAAACCATATTCTACTAGATGGATTATCTCGGGTTTTATAAGCTGCTCGATTTGGCCATTAATTGCTGGAATTCAAAATGACTTTTTTTTATTCCCATTGATAGGATTTGGTACAGGACTGTCCCTTGGTATTTTAACAGTGTCAATTGCCTCAATACTACATATTTCTTTGCCTCATAGAAACTTAGGCATTTGGGTCGGAATTGGTGTAGGAATGGCCTATCTTCTTTGCAACATTCCAATTGTTATACAAAACTCTGATAAAATGCATTGTGTATATGCAACTAGCGCATGTTTGTTGGGTTTACTGTTGAGCAACAAACTCAATTTCAAAGTATCCAAAGCCCCCCACCCAGACAAGAAATACAACAGTTTGCTGCAAACAAGAAAATACTGGATTGGCTGTTTATTCCTAATGATATTAATCTGGTTCGACTCAGCGGCCTTCCTACTTATCCAGAATACTTTTCAACAAAACTCTATCACTAAAAATCCCAAGTTCGTCGTATGGGCCTATGCTATTTTGCATCTACTCAGTGCAGTAACTGCAGGATGGTTGCTAGATAAACGTTTTACTTTTCCCTTGTTGATTATTTCATTACTCGGACTTCTCTTTGGTATGTGGGGAATTCAAAACTACAATCACTTCGGATGGAGGATGTTATATATTATATCCGTTTCTTTCTACTCTACCGTCTTAGTTGCTTTCGTTTCTCTATTTCAGGAAACACCAAAAATCTTTTCTCTAAAAATGAAAATAGCCCTTCTTTTTGCGATAGGAGGTTGGCTAGGTTCAACCATCGGAATACTTATGGTTTATAACTTTCCTCAGAACCTCAGTTAAACTTGAATACTCTGTAGATCTATAAAGTGCTAGTCATGAATGGAGCAATTGAACACTGTATCTTACCAAAGAACATCTTCAACAGAAGATTGTCATGGATAGTCTTAAACTTAGCATTGCACTTTTGTTGTTAGGAACAATGAGAATTCTATTGATTTGACGAATAGTCACAACAATAAATAAACACGACCAACGACAGGTATAGTCGTGCTGTAACATGTGTCTTCATCTTCATGAATCGCAATGAGTATCACATAGTTTTTCTTAATTATAAACCAGCCTACTTAATTGTGTTATTTAGAGTTCCAGCCAGTAAACATTATTTTGAGTGAGAGAATAAAGTTAAACAATTAACCCTAGGCATTGAAAAATGTTGCTGTTTTCAATTAATTATCGTATTGAACACTGTTTAATTAATCAGGAGAACAACATGTTTAGAAAAAAACTGTACATCACAGCTGCCTCTTTGCTGATTGCTACATCAGCTTATGCAGCCCCTACAATACACCCTGGAACTCTAGTTTCCGTTGGTGACATGGAAGTCTACCTTCTTGGCCCTGGTGAATCTGGATACACCACCTTGGGATACCTGGACGGAGGGACGTACAACGAAGAGTTTCGCTATGATGTAGAAAGTGATAGTGCAGCAAACTGGACAGCAGAACACATTCAAGCTGTAACAAGAAGTCTTGAGGAGATCCAAAGAGCTTTAAATATAACCGGTACACCAAAGCCTTTTACAATAGCTATTGCTCTAAACGAGATGGAGCCCAACATCTTAGGTGGATCAATCGGCTCTCTTGTCCAGAGTGGCTCTGATGCTAGTTCTTCAATGACGTTTAGTAGTGGTGAACTGTTTCTACGAGATAATGTTTGGGTAGATTTACCAGAAGAGAGTTTTGACAATGTAATCATGCTCAATAGCAACTTTCCTCTCTATTTGGGCGCGGCAAATACACCTACCAGCATGGTTGACTTTGAAGCCCTTCTCACCCATGAGATACTTCACTCATTCGGGGTGATGTCTCTTGTCTCAGGAGATGGAAAATATTATTGGGGGCCGACCACATGGGATATGAATATCCGTGACATTTATGGAAACTCAGCAACCAAACTTACAGTAACAGGTGCGAACGGAACTGTTTACTGGACAGGTAGTGCTGCAAACGAAGTTTATGGTGGGCAGGTGCCGATCCAAACATTCGCGAACCTTTATAGAGGCGGTAGTTCTATCTCACATCCAGGCACATCAAAAGAGTTGATGAGCTGGTCCCTTTCAACAGGCTATGGATCAAGGGATATGAATAAGCTCCTACTTGCCATGTATAAAGATATGGGCTGGGATGTTAACGAAGCATATTATGCAAGCTTTGGCCCTACTTTTTATAGAAAAGCAGCTGAGATTGAGAACACTGAAATGTTCATGAGTGGCATGCCCTACACCTACGCAATGTATGTAAACGGTGATGGCAACGAGATAGTTCAGGCAGGAGAGTTAAGGGCTTTAGATGAACAATCTCAAGCTCTCAGCATAGCAGGTAATGGTAACACGGCAACTATCAAAGAAGATATGTCGGCTACCGGAACTAACTCAAAAACTATTTTAGTCAGAGGTGATCTTAACACGCTTGTCATTGATAAGGAGGCAACTGTTGAAACCACTGGTACTGAAGCAACGGCTGTTCATCTCACAGGTCACGTAAACCGACTCATCCTCTCCGGTACAATAACATCTGATGGGATCGATAACGACCTTGTTAGAATAGACAACCCTGATAGTCATAGATCATATAGTTATCCAGTTTATTCTGCTGTACACATCCAATCTAATGCTGTGCTGGATGGTAATGTTATTAATACCGACCCAAACAGTAATGCGCTCATCACTTTTGGCCGTGAATATGGCAATGATCTTACCTATGTAACCGATGCCGACTTTGAATTTAACTTTTCAAATGAACTCAAAGGTAATTGGGATGTTGAGCTGCGTTCAGGCACAGTAACCATGGCGAATACACTTGTGTTAGTTGATGGAGCTACTTTAAAAGGAAACGGGATTTTAAACGGTGATCTGCAAGCAGACGGTAAAATCGCACCTGGAAATTCAATTGGAACTTTGACCATTAACGGTGATGTAACCCAAGGCGCAAACTCTGATTTAGAAATTGAATTTGGTGATGGTGGGACAAGCGATAAACTTGTTGTTAGCGGTACAGTAACCCTTGATGGTTCGCTCTCACTTGTGCCTACAGGTTATGTGGCAGCAGGTTCTTACAGTTTTATAGAAGCTGGTACAGTAGTCGGCAGTTTTGTTTCCGTAGATAACTACAACAGTGCGATACTCCAAACCTCAGTCGGTGATTTAGGCTCAGGGAGCTTTGATGTAAATAGAATTAATTACGCTTCTCTTGTTGGTTCTTTTGGTGGTGGCCTCGACCTTGCCAGAACAAATGCAACAGGAGACTTGGCTGACATTTTAAATATGATGGACTTATTAACCCTTGAACAACTACAAACTGCAGCCGATGATCTTACCCCTTCAATCTACAACTCAATAACCACATCTACCATTGATGGTATCCAGAGCCGAGCATCTTTTTTGAGAAACAAGGTTCATTCTGAATCGCAAAACAATAGATCACCCCTCTGGTTTTCTGGTTATGGCGGTAATACAGACTATGACACTACTTCTGGCAGTGATGCCTTTGAAGCAAGTAACAAAGGTTTCATGTTCGGTGGTGGCAAGAGATATGAAACCGGCTTTGGGATAGGTGCTGTTTTTGGAGTTAACGACTTTGATCTTTCAGAAGACAGTAGTTTTAGTAACTCTGAGGGTTCAAATTACGATCTATACCTACACGGCTCATGGGTACCAACTGTTAATGATGCGTTTTATGTGCAGGCCGTTTTAGGACTTGGCTATAGCGACTTTGACACAGATCGCTCTATTGATTTTCTTAGCAGAACAGCAGTAAGTGACCATGATGCAAATCATTACTCAGCATACGTTGGCGCTGGTTATGATTACAAAACTGGCAACTGGTCAATTGATTCAAGAGTTGGACTTGAATATATCTATCTCGATGAAGACGGTTTTACAGAGACAGGCGCAGACGGTGCTTCATTTAAAATAGATTCAAAAGAAAGTGATGCTGTGATCAGTTCCATCGGTCTAAATGTTAGCCACAGTTTCAACCTTGAAGACAATCTTATTATTCCAAACATAAGAGCAGATTGGTTCCATAATTTCTCTGCATCGACAGATCAGACAAGTGGTTCTGTTGCATCCGGTGCCGATTTCAGTATCGATGGGCGAGATGGAAGTGAAGATGCATTAGAGATAGGTGTAGGCCTCAAGGTAATCGCAAGTGATCTGGTACACGGTTATGTTGATTATCAATACACAATCGCAGAAGACCAGGATAGTTCATACCTGGTTAGTGCAGGGTTAAGTTATAAATTTTAATAAAAGTAATGCTACATATATAAACAGAAATTTTCCGAAATTGAGCAACATCAAACCAAAGATTACCAAAGACAATCTTCAACAATACCTACGCTGAGTTGAAAAATTAGAAAAGGTTATTTATTTCACCTTAATGACAACCAGGGTCAAATCATCTTCCTGAGGCAGATCCCCACGAAACGCTTTTACTGCATCAATAACCTTTTTCCTGATAATCGCCGCCGATTGATCAGGGTGGGCTGCAATGATTTCCTGCATTCGCTCTTTGCCAAAGAACTCCTCATGGCTATTGTAGGTTTCATGAATACCATCCGTCCCGATGAGAATGATATCCCCCTGCTCAAACCCTTCCATTTGTTGATTTTCAAACTGAGACGTTTCCTCGACCCCAAGAGCCACTCCCGGCCCACCAAGTTCTATAAACTCTGCAGTCCGCTTTCTGTAAAGAAGTGCCGGGTCGTGTCCTGCACGCACCCAGCGAACTGATTTACTGGCTTGATCCAGTTCCATAAAAAAGAGGGTGATAAAGGTGGCATTGGCCGAGCAGTCTCTGCTAAGTAACCTGTTCACTTTAGCCAACAAGCTTGCCGGGTCACTATAGCGTTGAATAGCTGAGATGAAATAGGCCCTGAGGGAAGTCATCAGCATAGCTGCCCCAACACCATGGCCGCAGGCATCAGCCACGACTATACAAAACCGATCCTCTTCAAGGAGAAAATAATCAAAATAGTCTCCTCCCGTCTGGTCGCAATAAATGGAACTACCACTCACATCAAATTCCTTTAAAAAGGGGCTTTTGGAGGGCAACAGATTCTGCTGCACCTCTTCGGCAAAGCGTAGCTCGCTGATCAGTTCAAAACGATGCCTGAGACCGTCAATCATATGATTGGTATGTCCTGCAATCAGGCCAAACTCATCGCAGGTGGCAACCGGCACCTTGTTGCTGAGGTTGCCATCACGAACCTGCTCCAGAATTTTAGTCTGATTGGCGAAAAGCAGTTTAAGATTTTTGGAATAGGAGAGGATAAGATTGATGATAAGCACCAGCAGGATACCCATGATAAAGAGTACCTCCAGCAACACCGAAAGCCGGGCACTGTTCAGAGACTTCTCATCGAGGGCTGTTCTTACCAGCCAGTCAACGTCACGCACGAACACCATGATCAACACTAGAGAGACAAGGAGTGTTGCGATTCCTGCCACCAGAGTGAATTTTCTTGTGAGAGAGAAAAAACTGGTAGGCAATGGGATCTGGGAATTACTATCCGATGCCCTGTGGATAACTAGACGCTCTTGACTAAGCGATGACTCCAGCCCTATGAAAAAACCCGATATGACGCAGCCAATGGCAAAAGAAGACAGACTACCCAGAGGAAAACCCAAGACCAGATAGTTATAGCTGTTAATCAACAAAGAGGCCGCAAAACAGAGAATGAAATCGAGAAAAAGTGCCCTACGTGATTGTGTTACAAGTTCTGCACTATCAACTAACCTACTGAAAAGATAGCGCCGAATCAGCAACAGAGGCAAAAACCCAGAGAGAATAATAATCCCCAATTTCCCGGGGGATAAGGTTGCCATGAAGGGTCAGACCTGACCTCCATAAAAGGTCAATGCCAAGATGGAAAGAAGGTACATTATTATAATTTTCATAGTTCCCAACTCTTAAGGGTTATGATACACGTCAATTCTTAAACACTCATTCCAGCGGTGCTAACCGAACCGGTGATTTTTCTATAAATCAGGAGTTCTTCTACAGATTAAGATATCGTGTTTGTCATCTAAACTCTAGGGATTTTTGCGTCTTTCACCTACACCTCAAAAGCTTGCCGACAGTATAATCCTCTACAGGCATAGACAGTAAGGGCATCAAAAAAATCATGTTTTAACCTAGGTTTGTTAGCATACAACCTTTGAGCGTAGGTCAAAGATAATTCAATTACAGAAGATAGTAATTGAATTTGGGACTAACAATCTGCACTAAGAGGTTTTCATGGACTCCACGTAACATAATCTCCTTGTTGCAATATTCTGGTAATTACAAATGGACGAATTGCAATTACCAGAAACTCGTAAATGTTTAAGGGTTTTTAATGTTATTTGCGTATACTAAGAAAAGAAGTTCAACATTGGAGGACTATAATGAAAAATCTAAACAGTAAAATTGACCAATCACTAGCCGACAAACCAGACTTTGGAAAACTAGACAGGTTACAAAGCGATGTTTGGACCAAAATAGATGATAAAGAATTAACTGTTAACTACTGGTACATCCCTACTGGTTTAAAGTTTGGAACAGTTGCAGTAAGCATACTTGCACTTGTTGCACTCACCCAGCTCTCACTTCAACCGTTACCTTTTGAAAGCGATATGCTTGATTTACAAGTCTTTTCTGCAGAATCAACGCCATCAATAAATATTGCGTCTATAAACACTTACGAGTTCAACAATGAATATTAAAATAGCTATTTATTTTACGGTAATTTTTATCAGTGGTATTTCAATTGGGTTTTGGCTTGGACAAAACACTACTTCTCAAGATCCTATGACAGCTACCTGCAGACCTGTTGTTCAGGGCGAGTTGGATCAATTTTATACAGAAGTACTCAAAATTACTGACACGCAAAAAGAGCAGCTTTTACAGATTGAAAAAAAATATCAAGCAAGCAAAACTCTTTATAGTCAAAAAATGCGTGATGCCAATCTGAGTCTAGCTGAAGTAATTGAGCAGGAAGGGTATGAAAGTAAAAAAATTAAGCCCTTAGTCGTCAAAATCCATGGAGCCATGGGAGAATTACAAAACCTCTCGTTGACTCACCTTGCCTCAATCGAAGCCGTTCTTCAACCAGAACAAGCAAATATCTTAAAACAAAAAGCTGTTGCAAGGCTCCGTCAAAATTAATGAGAAATTCAGAAAACCTTAGTGACGTTCGATTAGTTCATCGAATAGTTGCGGGTGAGAAAACAGCGTTCAATAGCCTCATGGAAAAGTACCAAGAGATGGTCTATTTCTTTATACTCCGATATATTCATGATGAAAGCCTAGCCTATGATTTGACCCAAGAAACATTTATTAAGGTATACACTAAAGCCGCAAGTTTTAATAAAAAATATCGTTTTAAAACATGGCTTTATCAAATTGCTCTAAATTTATGTCGTGATCATAGCCGTAAACATGCACTTAAAACCTTCTTCTCCCTCTCAAATCCCAAACAACATAAAGATGTAATTAATAGTGTCACCGACAAACGCTCCACAGAGCAGGATTATGAGCAAAGTTCAGAAGTAGAAATTCTACGAGAGGCAATAGCTGAACTTCCCCACAAGCTCAAAACAGCGTTAATTTTATTTGCACTGGAAGAAAAAAATCAATCAGAGTGCGCTGAAATTTTAGGTGTTAGCAAGAAAACAGTTGAGACCAGAGTGTATAGAGCCAAAAAGCAATTAGAGAAAAATTTGAAAAAGAATCAGGGAAATACGTAAACTAAACGTATAACCATTCAGTACCACAATTTTGCATCAATGCTATACCAATAGGAAAGCTTATGAAATTAGCCATATCAACAATTCTATTATTATCCTGCTTAACAACACAGCTGGCTTTAGGTAAAACAGTTGATGACTATGAAACTATCATTAATAACCACCCAAAGGTCTTGGCAATAACAGAACAGTATTCTGCTCTTACCAATCAAGCTGATGGTGCTCTTGGCTTGCCTGACCCTACCATCTTCGCAGGTGTTGACAATGTTCCTGTCTCAGATCCCTCTTTTGACCAGTATCTACCTTCTTCTAAAGTAATAGGTTTCACTCAAAAGCTTCCAAATTCAGGAGGTAGAGAAGCTCAGCAAGATGTTTTCAACTCTGCTGCAAACAGTACTAAATTAATGGCGGACTACACCAAATCTCGACTTCACGCTCTCTTTATTACAAGGTTAGCCGAGCTGGAACGAATTGAGTTACAGCATAAATATGAAAAGAAGAAACAACAGACTCTAGCCCAGTTACAAGAAAACTATGAAGGTAAGATTTTGGCTGGCGAGCCAATTTATCAGAAAAACTTTTTGACAGAGATTGAATTTGCTGACATCGACCAACGGATTAATACTCTTAACTACGAAAAAACATTTGTAGAAGCTGAACTAATACAGCTCGTTGGTGAAGTTCCCCAAATACAAGAGCTACCAGTCGAAGAAAAAAACTGGAATGGCGACTTAAATCGACTCTATCCAGTTCAATTGGCAGCACTCAACATAAAAACAGAGCAGGCTAAAGTAGAACTGGCCGACAGTGATTATCTCCCAGACTTCGGCATTACAGGAGCCTATAAAATTCGTGAAGATGGAAAAGATGATATGTTTGAAGGAGATGATTGGTTTTCTCTACAGTTTTCTATGACAATTCCTCTTTGGGCTTCAAAAAATCAGTTACCAAAACTTGAGGCTGCAAAGAGTAGAAAAAGAAGCGCTGAATATAGCCACAAAGAAGCAATCAGAAAATGGATAATGGAAACGACCAGACTCGAAAGTAACTTAAATACTGCCCTGATAAATATTGAGATTCTCAGTAAGAAAGAAATCTCAATAAAAAAGAAAATAGATGCCTTGGAACGCACCTACTCCGCTGGACAAACGGGGCTTGAGCCAGTTTTACAGGCAGAGCTAACAAGATTAACTCTGCTTTCTCAGGTAGCCATGGAAAAAGAACGTCACATCAGGCTAGTTCAGGAATTAAATTCACATATTGAGGATAATTATGATTCAGAAACATCCAATTAAACGGCTTATAACAGTCGTTTTTACGATATCACTGATTCTTTTTTTCTTGTCAGGTACTACAATTGCTCAAGAAACTAAGTACACTTGTCCTATGCACCCTCACTATATATCCGATACCTTTGGAGCCTGTCCTATATGCGGAATGGACCTCGTTGAAGTTGCAACCGACGAAGCAGACAGTGGTGAACATGAAGACCATGGACTTTTCTTACCGACAACAATGATCCAACAAACAGGTGTACGAAGCAAACCTGTAGAGACAGCTTATTTTGGTAGATCGCTTCGCAGCTATGGTGAGGTTGCTGCAAACCAGCGACTACAAACAGATATTTCCCTTCGTGTGGAAGGCTGGATTGAAGAGTTAATCGTAAATGCAGAAGGTGATGAGGTTGAAATAGGTTCACTTTTATTCAAATTCTATAGTCCTCAATTAGTTTCTGCACAACAGGATTACTTAACTGCCCTTTCTTCCGGGGCTACAGGTCGAATTACTGTAAGCAAGGACAGGTTACAATCCCTTGGTGTGCAAAAAAAAGTAATTAACCAGTTAAAGACCTCCAGAAAAGTCATCCGCAATATACCCTACTATGCAGAGCAAAGAGGCCGAATAGAAGAGATTGGTATTCGACAGGGAAGTTACCTGCGCCCTGGAGCAATTGCCATGCGCATTCAAAACTACGATAAGGTTTGGATTCAGGTAAATCTTGCCGAACAGGATATCTCATTTGTGAAACAAGATAGTCGAGTCGATGTTGATTTCCCAAACCTGAGTATAAAAAAAGAAAATGTCACAATTGACTATATAGCACCAACTGTCGACCCATCAACACGAACAGCTCAGATGCGTTTAGTGCTAGAAAATACTGAAGGGGAAATCCGTCCCGGGGCCTATGTGGATGTAACCATCATGACTGATATAGCACCTCGTCTGGCTATTCCGTACGAGAGTGTTTTACTCAACAAAGAAGGTGCCTATGTCATCATTGACCGAAATGACGGCACCTTTCAAGCAAGAGAGATAAAAACGGGTATTCAATATAGTGGAGTTGTAGAGGTGCAGGCAGGGCTTAAGGAAGGAGATCTGGTTGTCACCTCTGGACAATTTTTAATTGATTCAGAAAGCTCATTGCGTGAATCTTTTCAACGCATGGAGAAACTGGCTCTTTCTCTTGCCCAGTTAGAACTCACTGAAAACCAATTAAGCCTTCTTAATCATTTAGTAGAAGGGATTCTATACATCCATGAAGAGTTAACAGCAAATCGGTTGCCACAGCCACAAGTCTTAGATGCAGCTGAACAGGCAGCACATAAGCTTGAACATGAACTACGGGAAACCAGACTTTCATTTGTCGTGGATGATTATCTTAATACACTTAAAGATCGCAATAAAGTCATAACTCTTAGTGGCTGGCAGACCCTTCTCGCGTCCTTAACCGAGGCAGTTACCCCTTGGGTTACAGAAGGCAAACCTCTTTATTACAAAGATCTTGGTCTCACCATTTTTGTTACAGAAGATAAACGTAGCTGGATTCAATTCGCAGGTGACACAATGAATCCATACGGAACAGCTACAGCAAGTGAGATTAAAATAGATCATAAACTACAAATACCAGAAACTAAGGAGTCTGATTATGCACAATAATGAGCATAAAAAGACCGGTTTTATTGCCCAGGTCATTGCCTGGTCCGTTAAAAATCAACTCCTAGTAACGTTTTTTGTTATCACCCTTATCATCGCAGGAATACAGGCACTAAAAGAAATGCCTCTTGATGCCATTCCTGACATGAGTGACACACAGGTAATTATACGAACGGACTTTGCGGGTCAGGCGCCTGAGATTGTCGAAGACTTAGTCACTTACCCTCTTTCAACCACAATGCTTGGCTTACCTCGCAGTAAGGCAGTTCGTGGTTTCTCAATGTTTGGCACTTCGTTTGTCTATATAATATTTGAAGATGGAGTTGATCAATATTGGGCGAGATCAAGGGTAGTTGAAGCTCTTTCTAAAGTTGGAGCAGAGCTTCCTGCCAATGCGCGCCCACAAATAGGGCCAGATGCAACAGGAGTAGGATGGGTCTATCAATATGCCTTGGTTGATCACGATAAAAAATATGACTTGGCTCAATTGCGCAGCCTTCAGGATTGGTTTCTTCGTTATGAACTTGCGACCGTTGATGGTGTTGCCGAAGTCGCCTCTGTTGGAGGTTTTGTAAAAGAATATCAAGTGCTGGTTGACCCCAACCGCTTACGTGCCTTTGATGTACCTTTGGTAAGACTTCTTGACGCAGTTCGAAAGGCCAGTATAGAGGCTGGCGGACGAGTTATAGAGCGAGGAGAAACAGAATATATTATCCGCTCAAAAGGGTATGTTGAACAGTTAGACGATCTGAAGAAAATTGTTCTCTATTCCAGAAATAGTATCCCCGTTTTACTCACTGATGTTGCAAGAATTGTTGAAGGCCCTGAACTACGTCGAGGTGTAACTGAACTCAACGGTGAAGGTGAAGTCGTAGCAGGTATTGTCGTTATGCGTGCTGGGGAAAATGCTCTTAACGTTATTCGGGGCATAGAAAAAAAGCTAGATGAAATAAAAACAGGCTTACCAGACGGCATTGATATTGTCCCTGTCTATAACCGTGCGCCATTGATTGAGGGGTCTATCACCTATCTACGAAATAAACTCATTGAAGAAGGTATTGTGGTTGCTTTAGTCAGCCTTGTATTTCTTCTCCACGCACGCTCTGCATTTGTTTCAATCATCACCCTGCCACTTGCCATTTTGGCCGCATTTATTGTTATGACATCGCAAGGTATTACGGCAAACATTATGTCTCTTGGAGGTATTGCAATTGCTATTGGGGCAATGGTTGATGCCTCAATTGTCATGGTCGAAAACGCCCACAGAAAGCTCTCTGAATTAGGTCGAGAAGCAACAAGACAGGTTAAGAGAGATGCTATTTTAAAGGCAGCCCAAGAGGTCGGACCAGGCCTTTTCTTTTCTCTTCTTATTATCACAGTGTCATTTCTGCCTGTTTTTGCATTAACAGGGCAGTCATATAAGCTATTTTCCCCTCTGGCATATACAAAAACATACTCTATGGCCTTTGCAGCCCTGTTTTCAATCACCATAGTACCTGTTTTAATGCTATGGCTTATCAGAGGCCGTATACGTAGAGAAGATGAAAATTGGCTTAACAGGTTCTTCATTTTTATTTACAAACCTGCCCTGATATTTGCCCTAAAAAGGAAATGGCTGACCCTGTTCTGCGGGATTGTAATGTTATTTTCCATGGTATACCCCGCTACTAAAACTGGCTCTGAATTTATGCCAGCACTCTATGAGGGAGAGCTGCTGTACATGCCGACAACGCTTCCTGGTGTGTCAATTACCAAGGCAAAAGAAGTTTTACAGAAAACCAACCTGTTGATTCGCTCAGTTCCCGAAGTTGAATCTGTCTTTGGTAAACTAGGGCGTGCCGAAACAGCTACAGATCCGGCACCAGTATCAATGATTGAAAGCTGGATTCGACTAAAACCCAAAGAACTATGGCGTGAGGGTTTAACCAAAGAACAACTTATTAAAGAACTAGATAAACGTGTAAAACTTCCTGGGCTTGTAAACTCATGGGGCTATCCAATCAAAATTAGAATGGATATGATATCCACAGGTATTCGAACACCAATTGGTGTGAAAATCACCGGTGATGACCTTGATGTAATTAGCCGCTTAGCCTTATCCGTAGAGTCAGCTGTTAAGAAAATCGATGGGACTAGATCCGTTTTCGCAGACAGGGTAACAGGTGGAAAATATTTGGAAATCACCCCTGACCGAGACAAAATTTCACGATACAGTATCGATCTTGCTACAGTCCAATCGATTATCGGAACAGCACTCGGTGGCAATAGAGTCAGTGAAGCTGTCCAGGGCAGAGAACGCTACAATATTATCGTTAGATATGATCGTCCGTTTCGCGAAGACTTTGACGACCTAACCAATATTCTTGTGCCAACTCCGATGGGACAACATATTCCGCTTGGTGAGATTGCTGATATCAGATTTGTGGAAGGCCCTCCTATGATCAAATCTGAAAATGCTAGGCTCACAGGTTGGGTTTTTGTAGATATCGCAGATCGTGACATTGGTAGCTTTGTAGAAGAAGCAAGAGCTGTGGTTTCAGAAGAGGTTGCTTTACCAGCAGGCTACAATGTTATCTGGTCTGGTCAGTTTGAACAAATGCAAGAAGCAGAAGAACGAATGCGAATTGCTATACCAGCAGCAATCATGATCATCTTTACATTGCTCATGTTACATTTTAGCCGACTGGATAGAACATTAATGATTATGCTATCTTTACCCTTCGGTTTGATTGGAGGTGTGTGGGCGGTACATTTAGCTGGCTATTATTTTTCAGTCGCCGTCTGGGTTGGTTTTATCGCACTTGCTGGTATAGCGGTTGAGACAGGTGTTGTAATGTTACTCTATATTGACCAGAGAGTTGAGCGTACCAAACCATCTAATAGAAAAGAATTGCTCGATGCTATTATTGCCGGTGCGGCTTTAAGAGTTCGCCCTAAACTCATGACAGTTGCAACCACAATGATTGGTTTAACACCTATTTTTATTACAGAAGGTCTCGGTTCAGATGTAATGCGGCGAATTGCATTGCCCATGATCGGAGGTATGGGAAGTACTACCCTATTAACCCTGTTTATGTTGCCAGTAGTTTATTTCATATGGGAAGCAAAAAAAATGAGGGATTAATAAAGACACTCCGTATCATTAAAAGTAACAAATAAAATCGATAATTAATACTGGAGGAAATTATGAGATCAATCACTAAAATTACAGCTTTAACGGCAATTATGCTTTTTCTTACTACATCGGTTGCAATTTCTGCTCACCATGGAAAAAAGGATGACATGTCTGGGCATGGAACTATGACCAGTTCTGATATGAATCATAGTGAAGGCACTCATCAAATGGAAGCTGGTGCAGCTCAAGCTATGGGAGAAGGAACTATTCATCGCATAAGTAAGCTCAATAGAACAGTTAACTTGACCCATGCACCAATTCCTGCACTAAACTGGCCTGAAATGACCATGGATCTACCAGTGGCAAAATCTGTTGACCTCAATAGTCTAAAGGCTGGCGATCAGGTAAAATTTCACATAGAACTTGGTGAAGACAAAAAATATATCATTACCAAAATAATGAAGTAATTGTTAACCCTCTCTTTGTAGTAGGTGTATAATAAATAAGTTATACACCTACTGTGCAAATGAATACAAAGCACCAATAACATCAAAACTCATACGATTTTAATTATTATGAAGAAATTAAAATTAGTCATTTGCTCAATTGTATTCTCTCTCTTCTTAATATCTTTTGCTTCTGCACATGATTGGATGGCTCCTGCTAGTTCTAAAGACATAACCCCACCCATAAACTCCAGTGATCAGGCTATTGCTATGGGAAAAGAACTGTATGAAACATTCTGCATGTCATGTCATGGCAGTGACCTACGGGGTTTGACTGCAAAACAAACTGGTTTACAACACAACACACCCGATCTAATTACCCGGTTAAGAACACATTCATCTAATGACTTTGCTTGGAAAATTGTCAACGGCAGAGGTGATATGCCAGCTTTTGGTGAGGATCTTGATGATGAGGAAATTTGGTCAATTATTTATTACATTCAGGATAGTGGTAATAAATAAGAAAGCAGAGAATTTTATTGAGGTTCTTCTCTGTAAGCTTGTGTAAAAGAACTTATATATTCAGAGCTTCTTGTTTCAATAAACAATAGACCCTGAATACATAGTTATTAAAGATTGCTAATTAAATCTTACCAACAGATCATAACCGGAAAAAATAATTATAACACCACCGGCAAGTCGCATAATAAGTGGCTCTACCCAGTCTTTTTGCAATGAGTTAGCCATACTTGTTGCCCTGAAGATGAGATAGATAACACCGCCTACAGAGATTGCTGTCGCAATTGCATAAACTCCAAAAACAAGGGTCGCTGCAAAAACAGTATCTGCCTGCAATGCATAGCCATACATCACAGCAGCAGTCGGACAAGGGATGATCATATTCACAAAGCCAATACCAAAAAGAGCTGTAGGTAACATGGCTGGTTTTTTAGTCATCTGCTTTAGTTTCGAGACTATTCCTTTCTTTTCGTGACCATGTTCGTGATGATGACGGTGGTCATGATCATGGTTATGGTCATGGCTATGGTGGCTGTTTTCATGACTATGACAGTGATGATCACAACCGTGATCGTGCTCATGATCGTGGTTATGCAGGATGTGAGGGTTGTACAACAACAACAGACCAATAATAACTAAAACGAGCGATGTTCCAGTCTCAACCCACATAGTCATCCCAGCGGGTATATACTGAGAAATTGCTCCCAGACTAAAGCCTAAAAACAGACAAGCTAATGCAGTACCAGACAAAAAAGAAAAGGTAAGCAGGGCTACTCTTTTTCCATTCTTCTCTCCTGTTGTAAACGGTGCCAATACTAACCAGGAATGTCCGCACGGATTAATACCATGCAGTATGCCAAGAACAAAACTGGATTGAATTGCCACCAGTAATAAAAACTCTGTCTCCATCATAACCTCTTTAATATTTATTGATAATTTTCTAAAACCCTAAAAAATATTAACTAATTGTTTTTGTTATCGAAAACAATTAGATGATCAACCTCTGCTCGAATACCGATGAGTTCACCGATCTTATGGTTATGATGGCTGGAAACCACGGAAAAACAGTTTTCCTGAGTTGGTAATTCTAGTTTGTATAAGATGTTTGGCCCTCTAAAAGACTTATGAAGGATTTTTGCAGTAAGTGATGTCTCCTCAACATGTAGTACATCTTCTGGCCGCATGAGCAGTTTTACTGTATCCCCTGCCTCACCTAGGATAGTACTACTTTTAAGATCACCTAACGCACATCTGATTATACCGCCTTGCTGAATTGTTCCAGTGATCAGAGTTCCATCACCAACGAAGGTAGCAACTTCAATACTTTTGGGATTGTGATAAATGTTATAGGCATCATCCCACTGTTGCATTCGACCCTGAAAAATGACACCTATTTTGTCTGCAACAGCAAAAGCTTCATGTTGATTATGGGTTACAAGCAGGGCCGTTGTACCAAGCTCTTTTAAGATATCTCTTACCTCAATTGAAAGTCTCTCACGCAGGACGGCGTCAAGGTTTGAAAATGGTTCATCTAGAAGTAATAACTCTGGTTTAGGAGCAAGTGCTCTGGCGAGTGCAATACGTTGTTGCTGACCACCGGAAATTTCGTGTGGATATTTTGTACTTATATCGTTTAAGCCAACTAACAAAAGAATTTCTTGTACTCTTTTACTTTTATCACCTGTCTTCCAGTTGCGAATACCAAAAGATACATTTTCAAAAACTGTCATGTGAGGAAAAAGTGCGTAATCTTGAAAGACCATGCCAATAGACCGTTTCTCAGGAGCAATGTTTGTGTGCTCAGATGAAACGAGTTTATTATCTATTTCAACCTCTCCGGACTCGATGGTTTCAAAACCGGCAATCACTCTTAGAAGAGTGGTTTTACCACAGCCGCTTGGCCCCAAAAGACACCCAATTTCACCTTTGTTAAGAGAAAAACTTACCTCTCTTGAGACAGGTGTATTGTCATAGGATTTACATACCTTTTTTACTTGTAACAGAAAATTATCGGCCATTTCTTTTTTCAGACTCCTTTAACAGCAATACAACTGGAATGATTGAGACCAGTATAAGATATAAGCCTGGCAATGCAGCCCGCTCCCACTCGCCCTCACTGGTGAGTTCATAAATTTTCACGGCAAGGGTGTCCCAACCAAAGGGTCTGGTCATAAGTGTTATAGGCATTTCCTTCACGATATCGATCATAACCATGATCAGTGCAGTAAGAAGCCCTTTCTTCAAGAGCGGGACATGAATTATCCGTATTAGCTTCAACCCTTTGATGCCATTTATAGAGGCGGCTTCATCCAGATTCGGATGAATTGATTGCATGGTTGAATCAATTCCACCAAAACCAGCAGCAAGAAAACGGACAATATAGGCCATAAACATTACTAAGACTGTGCCTTGTAATAGAGGCCCAGTTTCCATGTTTAAAACTCCAGATAGGAATAGCTGTAGGTTATTATCAAACCAGGCAACTGGCAGGAAAATACCAACAGCCAGGACAGTCCCTGGTAAGGCATAGCCCATAGTTGCAAACTTGCAGAGTAGATTGTTTTTTCGTGTTGGTGATTGCCGCTTTGAATAGCTTAAGATAATTGCGGCACCACAGGTTAAAACTGCCCCTACGCCACCAAGAAACAGTGTCGTCATTATCTGGCTCTTATAATTTGCTAAACCAAAGTCACCATAACTTTCCCAGACCCAATAGATGAGCTGAATAACGGGGAGAACAAATGCAACGAGAAAAATAATAGAGCAATAACTAACAGCAAGTATTTTGCTATAGCCATTTAACTGAATACGTTCATGAACAGCACCACCCTTACTGTTACTGTAAAAGCGCATTTTTGAGCGATAGAGTCCCTCTATAACAACGAGAACAAGAGCAAATATAACAAGGATTGTTGAAAGCTGAGCCGCTGCCGCCAGTGAGAAAAAACCGAACCATGCCTTGTAGATGGCTGTTGTGAATGTATCGTAATTAAAGATAGAGACTGCACCAAAATCAGCCAGTGTTTCCATGAGAACTAAAATCAAACCACTAACAATCCACGGTCTTGCACCAGGAAGTAACACCTTCCAGAATGCAACCCAGGGATTTGTGCCCAATGTTCTTGATGCTTCCATCAAGGTTCGCCCCTGGCTTAAAAAAGCTGATCTGCTTAATAAGTATACATAAGGATAAAGGGTTATACTGAGAACTAAGACAACAAATGGTGTTGAACGCACTTCAACCATAAAGGAGTTCATCCCAAGTGTCTGTCTAATAAATGATTGCACCGGCCCTGTAAAGTCCATCACCCCGATAAAGATGAAAGCCATCACGTAAGCTGGGATTGCCATTGGCAAGGTCAATGACCAGGAAAAAAAAGAACGACCGGGAAACGAGCAAGCACCTGTTAACCAACCAAGTGAAACACCAAGGATGAAAGTACAAACAAGAACCCCGCAACTTAACCAGAAGGTGTTAAGCAGCAGGGTTCCGAGCATTGTATCGGCTAGATGGTTCCAGATCTCATACTCTGAGTGAAAAAGAGATGAGAAGATCACACCGATAGGAACCAAAACCAGCCCGGCCAGAATAATAGCTGCGACTTGCAGAAAATCTAGGCGAGCTGATGGTATGAAACGTTTTAAGTTCATCAGCTTTGGCTATTTATAGCTAGCACGATCCATCAATTTAATAGCTTCAGCCTGTAATTCACCATACTTTGCGACATTGAGAGGGTTGCCTGTAAATGCCCCCCATGCCTTAACAACAGGGTCAAGCTCTACACCTTCCTTAACAGGAAATTCCATATTCAAGCCTGCAAATTGCTGTTGTGCTTCATCACCTGATAACCATTCGAGCAATTTAACAGCCTCTGCTTTATTTTTAGCATGAGCTGTAAGACCAGCACCACTAACATTCATATGAACACCATTTGACTCCTGATTAGGCCAGTAAATAGCAAGTGGCAGCTCAGGCTTTTTCTTCATTAATCTACCGAAGTAATAGGTGTTAACGACTGTAGCATCACCAATTCCGGCAGCAACAGCTTCAAGTGCTTTGGTATCATTTGAAAATGGTGCAACAGCTAGATTATTAACCCAGCCAGAAACTATCTTCTCTGTTTCCTCTACACCGTGTACCGCTATAAGAGAAGCAACCAGAGACTGATTATATACCTTCTTTGATGTACGCAAAATGAGTTTTTCTTTCCAAGCATCCTCAGCTAATCCTTCATATGTGGAAAGATTCTTTAATGCATCTGAGTTAGTATTGTATACAATAGTCCGTGCACGAACAGATAACCCAACCCATCTGTTTTGTGGATCACGCAGGTTAGCGGGTACATTTTCTTTGAGTACTTCTGAATCAATCGCTTGTAACACTCCAGCTTCACCAGCCTGCCATAAATTACCTGCATCAACGGTAATAAATAGATCAGCTGGAGTATTAGCACCCTCAGCCTTTAACCGCTCAAGCAGTGCACCAGCCTTACCTGTAATATACTTGATCTGTACTCCTGTCTTTTCTGTATACAGTTCAAATAGAGGTTTAATTAAATGCTCTTTTCGAGCTGAATAGACAACAATCTCTTTTTCTGCAGCAGTGACATAACTTGGTAAGGTCATAAGCACAAATAAGAGTGTAAGAAGCAATCTTGTTAACATTTTTATTCTCCTGTTATTTAATCAATCAAACAAAACATAGTAAGTCAAACATTCAAAACTACGGCGACTCTAACTTAAACAAAAGTTAGAGTCAACAAATTTATCCGCCACATCGTGGTATTTCTTTGTTTGTTATGAATTTACAGTTAGTTGAAATGGAAAAAAGTAATTAAAAACCTTTTGAAGAGAACAAATCTTTAATTTTTATGTTTATTAGAGGTATACTTTGAGAAACATATCACCATAAATTACAATAGGAATCCATGTCAGATAGAATTAAAAAACATGTAATTTTCATCCTGATACTTCTGCTAGCCCCTTTGTTTCGAGAACTTTTCTTTGGAATCTTCTCACATCACCATACACCTTTTTCTACCATTGGTGATTTTGTCCACACAGGAACAGAGATGATTTTTATGGGAGCACTTGGCTTAGTTTTACTCTATTTGGATTCCAGGTTTATTAGAAACAAAAACTATGAGTTGCGAGTAACCCAAACAGTTGCGATTGAGGCATTAGCTTCACTTGCAGAGTACAGAGATGCAGAGACTTCTCAACATCTTCATCGAATCAGAGCATTCGTTAAGTTGTTGTGTAAACATCTTCAACATAATCCCTCGTATTCTGATTACATTAGGACAAATAAAAGATACATAGAAGACCTTGCCCACGCATCTGTACTTCATGATATCGGTAAAATAGCGGTTCCTGATGGAATCCTCTTAAAGCCTGGACCGCTCAGTGAAGAAGAGTTTGAGGTTATTAAAACTCATACAACTATTGGTTCTGAAATACTCACCGCTGCCGATAGTCAATTTAAAGAACAGGTAGGAAAACAAAGTTATCTGACTCTTGCTCAATCGATTGCCAAATCTCATCATGAAAAATGGGATGGAAGTGGTTATCCTGAAGGTCTGCGTGAAACAGAAATCCCCCTTGGCGCTAGAATAGTCGCCATATGTGATGTCTATGATGCTGTAACTTCAGATCGAGTATACAAAAAAGCTTGGCCACATGAGCAGGCTGTAGAGCTCATTAAGGAGGGCTCTGGTTCTCATTTTGACCCAGTAATAACAGAAGCCTTTTTAGAGGTAGAACAAACTTTCCAACGTATCAAAAAGGATCTTTCTTAAAAGACCTTGTATCCATTTTCTGTGAGCATCTTCATACGACCCAGTAAACAACAAGAAGATGCTCTAAACGTTACAACCTAGCCTATTCAATTTTTTAGAACATTCTTTCTTTCTAAATATTCTTGTTCGTTAATTTCTCCAGCAGCAAATTTGTTTCTCAGAGTTTCCAATGCAGAATCATCCTTGCTTACTCGACCCAATGAGAACAAGGATTTCAAGACACTGACGACTATATATGCAATCAATATCCAGAACAATATTGGCATGACACCGCCCATGAACCATGATCCATGTCCAAAGGATGGTCCAAAACCAAAATTACAATAAGCACTTCCAAATTCATTAATGTTAAAAACTTCCATTAATTCTTCTCCTGTTTAAAGAATGTTTAGACAAATTTTAACATTTTTCTTGCAAACACTAGACCACAATGTGGCGATCAGCTTCGGTGTTTCGCAAACCGAACAAACACAACACCTCTACGCATTCATTAGAACTATTTTAAGGCAATTGCGTAAGTATAAGTAAGTATAGAATTGGGTGACAAGTATCCAACACTCTAAAAAAGTGGGTAAATTTTTACCATTCGAAATCCAATGTGGAAAGAGACGATAGGGGTAACAGCAAGCAAGAGCTTATGTTAGTAATATCACAAGATGTGAATGAGTAATTTTACTGGAAAGAAAATGGACTTTTTCTTTGATATTTAGAGGTGTTACAGGAATAGTACAACTGAAGATATTTTCTTACAGTGAAAAACCCAGCCACGGATTTTTCACTGTAATATTAAACCATTAATAGATTTCTTTGATACACCCTAAACTCAAAAACTAATCACCAAGAACAGTTTTTCCTTCAGGCGTGATGCCATACTTACAACGAGCAGGGCTACCAACAAAACCTTTCTTTTTTAGAGCAGCCATCTTTGAGCTTACCACTTTAGACTCAAGGCCTGACTCAGCTACAATATCTTTTGTTCCACAAGGCCCATCAATCTTTACAAGAGCCTCAAGAATTTGGCGTTGTTCCTCGGTAAGCTTCGGTTTATCCTTTGGCGGTCCGCCACATGCACATCCACATCCAGACATAGTGTCCTCCTATTCTTCTTCTGCTTTTCTACAATCAGGGCATATTCCTGTAATATCCAGTCTATAGCCGGTGATTGTGTAATTATCCCTCGTTACAATAGATTCTATATCAACATCATTTTCATACCCATCAAGATTGTCAACCCGGTGACACTTCACACAATAAATATGATGGTGTGGAGTTGTATCCGCATCATATCTTTTTTGTCTGCCACTCACCTCTATCTTTGCTATAATCCCAGCTTCTGAAAGTATCTCGAGATTGCGATACACAGTAGCAAGGCTGATCCTTGGCAGTGTCTTTTTTACCAGATCATACAGCTCATCTGCTGTCAGGTGTGAACAGCTTTTCCTGAGTTCTAGCAGAATAACTTCTCTCTGGCTTGTCATCCGAAGTTGCATTTTTTCCTCCTGCCTTGGTTTCTCACGAATGTTGAGTTCTCTGTTGCCAAATCCAACATTCACATTTTCTTATCGAGAACAAGGCTCAGTTGATAATGATTTTCAATACTAATTCATAATTAATCATAATTCAACTTTTATGTAGAAGCAAATTTCTGACGTTTTTTTTATAAAAATATTGTTTTATAGGCCATATTCGCATAGTCAATCAGGCTCAACTGAACTTATTTCTAGGACATAAAGACGGTAATATGGATCGATTTTCACGTTTAGAGGCACTACTCGGCAAAGAAAGACTTCAAATCCTTCATAAACGAAGTGTTACTGTTGTCGGAATTGGTGCAGTTGGCGGTTTTGTCACAGAGGCACTTGCCAGATCTGGCGTAGGAAGGCTTCAGCTGGTCGACTTTGATACAATTGAGTCATCAAATATTAACAGACAAATTCTAGCACTTGAATCCACAATTGGAACAAAGAAAGTTGAGCTGGCCAAGGAGCGAATTTCTCAAATCAATCCTAAATGTGAAGTGGAAATTTTGCCTCTTTTCGCAAGAGATGACACCATAGAAAAGATACTTTCTCATAAACCTGATCTGGTAATTGATGCCATTGATTCCTTGAACCCCAAGACTCTTTTACTAGAGACCTGTGTTAAGACGAAAATACCAATAATTTCCTCTATGGGTGCCGCCCTTAGAACAGACCCATCACAAATAAAATTTGGCGATCTGTTTGATAGTCATGGATGTCCTCTGGCAAAACATTTAAGAAAGAGATTACGCAGACGTGGTATTGAGAAAGGGATTCCTTGTGTCTATTCCCATGAGAAAGTTTCCTTCGACTACAATCAAGGAGAAAGTGAACTTGGGGAAGATACCGGTCAAGGTCGCAGCCGAAATATTCTTGGGTCAATGCCAACTATCCCTGGGATATTTGGGCTAGTTATAGCCAACCAAGCTATTCTTGCCTTGGCTGAGAAAGGTGATGTTTTGATACAGAGTTAGCATTATCATCAACTATCAAAAACATTGCCGACACCACAATGAGAACACCTAGCCAAACCAGAGGTGCAGGCAGTCCATGCCCTCTAAGTAAGTCGATAAACAGAACAAGGGCAGGATATAGATAACTATATGCTGTAACCTTTACCGGGCCGAGGTAAGGAATTGAGACCTGGACAAGATAAAAGGTTATAACCGTTGTAAAAATCGCAAGATAAAAAACCCACCCCCAGCATGATGCGGTAATGCCACGCCAGTCATAGCTTATCAATTTCGGCATGGAAATTAATAATAGCACAACAGCCCCGGTCACGAGTATCCAAAAAGTGAACAGTAGCATTGATTCACCTCGGTGCAACAGTTTTATAAGTGGAGCATAAAGGCCCATTGCAGCACAACCACCTAGAAAAATCAGATCGCCTTGATTCCAATCCATAGAAAAAAGTAGACTAAAATCCCCATGAAAAATCACCCAAAGAGCGCCAATCCCTCCATAAAACAGTGCAAGAAACCTTTTACCACGAAAAGTTTCTCTTAAAATAATCAGTGAATAAATTGCTGAAAAAAGAGGCGTTAGAGCAAACAGCACTGAGGTGTTCAATGCTGTTGTATATTGAAGAGCTAAAAACATTGACCAGAAGAAAATAACGAGACAACAACTCATAGCTGTTGTTCGTAAGACCAAGGACAGTGAACAGACAAGTTCACCACGGACAAAGACCAGTACCCCGAGGATTAATCCCCCAATAGTAAAACGTATGAGTGTCACAACAGCTGGGTCAATTTGATGAGCAATGATTTCACCAACCACAAAAGAGGTCGAAACCAGAACTGTTGAAAGCAGCATTAATACTGTGTAGTAGCTCTTTTCTGTTTTCATTGCTCTCAACCAAAAAACATACCCAACAAACAAAAAAAAGGCAGACTGATCAACAGTCTGCCCATTTACAAAATTTATCCTAAAGCTTTATGCAGGGAACTTGATTTCTGGATTTTCCTCACCGGTCTGACCCTGTATCTTGTTTAAGGTAGTCATTGCTGTTGCCACAATTCCAGTTACATCTGTAAGGTTCGCTGGAACTATCATGGTGTTAGACTCTTTTGCCATATTACCGAATTCACCAACATATTTCTTAGCCACTTCAAGATTAGCAGCATCCAGTCCACCTGGAGCATTCAGTGCAGTTGCCACCCTTTCGATACCTTCGGCAGTAGCATTTGCAATTTTAAGAATTTCCTGAGCCTTACCTTCCGCCTCATTAATTTTGCGCATCTTCTCACCTTCTGACAGAGCAATGGCTTCTTGTCTATTACCTTCAGCTCTATTGATAAGCGATTGACGATCACCTTCTGACCTTGCAATTTCTGCACGCTTTTCACGTTCTGCCTTCATCTGCTTTTCCATTGCCTCAAGAACAGTACGTGGTGGTTGAATATCTTTAATCTCGTACCTGAGTACTTTTACCCCCCAGTTGGCAGCAGCCTCATCAAGCGCATCAACAACCTGACCATTAAGAGTTTCACGAGCCTCAAAGGTACTATCAAGAGTGATCTTACCAATAGCTGAACGCAGACTGGTTTGAGAAAGTTGGGCAGCTGCAAAATGATAATTATCAATACCATAGGCTGATTTCTTTGAATCCATAACCTGTATGTATAAGATACCATCTACCTCAAGAGTTACGTTGTCAGCTGTAATACATGTCTGAGCACCGATATCAATAGGCTCTTCTTTGAGTGATCTTTTGTAAGCTACCTTGTCAAAAAATGGGATAAGGATATGAAATCCGGCAGTAAGGGTTGTTCTATATTTTCCGAGCCGTTCAATAACAAATTCAGAACGCTGTGGCACAACAACAGCCGTTTTTACAAGAACAACGAGAACAAAAATCAGCAGTGCAAAGGGTATTGCTAAAGTTTCCATTTTAATCTCCTTAGTGATATCTATTTTAAACAGCCAACGCTAAACGTTATATTAAACTATTTTTTTTACATGAATAACTAGATTAGTACGCTTTTCCACTACAACAATTTCGCCAGCCTCGATAGGCTCATCTGCTGTCGCTCGCCAGAATGTTCCGGAAAATTTCACCTTACCCTTGCCGGGAGGATAAATGGCCTCTGTTACCTCACATTCCTCACCCTCTTCAAAAATTACCACATCAACGTCATCACCTGAGAAAAAACTTCCTTTCAAAAACTTCCTGAAAATACCCAAAGTGGCAAGAGATGCGATGAGAAAAATAGTGAGCTGCACGGCAATACTAATCGGATACAACCAGGTAACACCTGCAACCACCCATGCTCCAACACCAAAGAAAAAGAGTACAAAGCCGGGTACTGCCATTTCCATTACGAACAACATAACTCCTATAATCAGCCAAAACAGACCAGTATGAAAAAATTCGGCACCCATTATTAAACCTCACAATTTATTTACATTTTAGAAAGAACCTAACACAAAACAACTATTCTGTTACATCTTAATCAACGCAGAACAAAAAAGATAGAGATTGCGTCATGATAAAAAAGATATGTTTTTTGTCTCTCTTCTTTTTTTAGGCAACTAAAACATTGACAGACATACCTACAAATTGTATTCTTGCTACCAAGAGACAACTAGACACCCTTACTATTTTAGGGTTACCTGAAAAACAGCCGTGAGATTTGAGAATGACCAGACATATCAACCTTTCAAACATCAAGGCAGGCAATGCCTACCAAATTGCGGGCTTTGAAAACAGCTCATCCGATTACGCAGAGAAGCTCTATAAGATGGGTTTTGTTGAAGGAACACCCATAGAACTCGCCCCTGTAAATCTCACGGATCCCATGGTAATTGAGATTAGAGGCAGCCGAATTGCTCTCAGAAAAAAGGAAGCCGAAGAGGTGCTTGTAGAGGCTGTTTAGTCTCTACTCTCTAATAGCACCACAAAAGAACTAAACCAGTGATCCGCCTTAACCTCCAAGGCACTTTTCCCGTATAGGTCAGATATGCACAAGATTGAAAGGATCGCCATCGCTGGTGTCCCTAATTGCGGCAAAACTACTCTTTTTAATTGTCTTACAGGCTCCAGACAAAAGGTCGGTAATTGGCCTGGGGTCACAGTTGAAAGAATTGAAGGAACCTTCCCTTTAGAAGAAAGCCAAGTTGAACTGGTTGACATTCCAGGAACATACAATCTTAGCCCAGACACTGAAGATCAAAAAGTTGCCGAACGAGTCATTCGAGAAGGCGAATATGATCTTATTCTCAATGTAATCGACGCCACAAATCTCTCACGAAACCTTTACCTGACTATGGATCTCAAAGAGAGAACCAATCAGATTATCGTGCTGCTCAACATGCTTGATGTTGCAGAGGCTGAAGGTATTGATGTTGATGTTGATAAACTGAGTAAAGATTTAGGACTTCCTGTAATTCCTGTTATTGCAGTCAATAAAGAATCAGTTGAGAACGCCGTAAGGCAGATCACCAAAGCGGCTGCAAACCTGCCAGAACACGACTCCCACGCCTCTCGCTCAGAGGTTATGGATACCGTTAAAAAATATTCCCATATTGATACTATTTATGAGCATGTTGTCAGCGAGGTAAAAAACCGTAGTGAGAGTTTTACCAACCGTGTTGACGCTGTTGTCATGAATAAATTTCTGGCTGTTCCGGTTTTCCTTATTTCCATGTTTATCACCTTCTGGTTTGCAATTGGTCTTGGCTCTGTATTTATCGATTTTTTCGATATTCTAGGCGGCCTTGTCTTCGTCGACATTCCAACAACAATACTACAGAAAGTTAACAGCCCAGAGTGGCTTATAGTAATGATTGCCGGCGGCATTGGTGCTGGTTGTCAGACTGTTGCGACCTTTATCCCTGTTGTCTATTTTATGTTTTTATCACTGGCCATCCTCGAAGACCTCGGCTATATGGCACGGGTTGGTGTTGTTGCTGATCGCTTTATGCGAAAAATTGGTTTACCCGGGTCTGCATTTATCCCGATGGTCGTTGGTTTTGGTTGTACCGTTCCAGCTGTTATGGCAGCAAGAACTCTCACCACTACCCGAGACAGATTCATGACCATATTTATGGCGCCATTCATGTCATGTGGTGCAAGGTTACCTGTATATGCACTCTTTTGTGCTGCTCTTTTTGGCGCTTATTCAGGTCTTGCTGTTTTTCTCATATATTTGACTGGTCTTTTCATGGCAATGCTGACCGGATTTTTCCTTAAAAATACTCTTTTTAAAGGAACCGCTTCACATTTTGTGATGGATTTACCTCTTTATCATATGCCACGCATCACCGCTGTTACCAAAATTGCCTGGATGCGGCTAAAGCATTTTATTCGCAAGGCAGGTGTAATTGTTGTCAGTGCCGTTTTTGTTTTAAGTATATTGAACTCTATTGGTGTAAAAGATGGTGATGTGACCTTTGGTAATGAGGATTCGGAATACTCAATTCTAGCCCATAGTGGCAAGGCGATTGGCCCAATTTTCAAACCAATGGGAATAGCAGAAGATAACTGGCCTGCATCTGTTGCTCTCTTTACAGGTCTTTTCGCAAAAGAAGCAATTGTTGGAACACTGAATTCACTCTATTCTGCCACAGACATGAGTAACTCAACAGATGACCCAGAGGAAAAGGATTTAAACATTGGTGGAGCAATCACAGAAGCTTTTACCACCGTTGGTGAAGGTCTTGCTGGTATTCTCAGTTCTATTGATATTCTCGGTATTGGTATCATCGCAGAAGACCAAGAAGAACTTACCGAAGAGCTAGGAACAGATACTGCCGTTTATAAACATATTGAGGCAAACTTTACTGTGTTTTCTGCTTTTGCATATTTACTCTTTGTACTCATGTATTTCCCATGTCTGGCTGTAATTGGTGCAGCACGCCAGGAGATGGGCGGCTTCTATACAGCAGTGATGGCGACATATTGTACAATGTTAGCCTGGTCTGTGGCGACCCTCTTTTACCAGATTGCCGAAGGTCATAATATGATATATATAGGCCTTTCCTGTATTGTACTGATAGTTATTTATTGTGGCTTACATCTCATCGGAAAAAAAGAATCTGATAAGAGTGAACCCAAGATGCCACCACCAGTTCTAAAAGGTTCTGCAAGCTAACGTTACTTTAGAAAGCGTGAAAAGCATATGCTTGATTCACGCTTTCTAAACCTCTCTGTATCGCAACGACACACCAGCACATTGTGGTAGGCAATATTTACCCGTTTTTATTACTTCTTACCAAATGTACCTAACACACCAAACAAAGACACAAAACATTCTTTTCTTTTTCTTTTTAAGCTCTTACACTACGATAGTGGCGTAAAACAAAATCATTGGAATAAATGGTCAACTTTTTGCTTAATCAGCTTTAACTAATATTTGTTTTATACAAAACCATTAAATGAGAGAGGCTTTTATGACTATTCGAAAAATCACATCAATGACGATGCTGGTATCCTTTGTTGTTCTAATTCTTAACTCTTTGGTTCTTTATGTCGTTCCCGAAGGCCGGGTGGCATACTGGGCAGATTGGAGTTTCCTTGGTCTTTCAAAAAGTGACTGGGGACAACAACACACAACAGTTGGCTTTCTTTTCCTTGCCGCAGGTTTACTACACGCCTTTTACAACTGGAGTGCCATGGTTGCTTATATGAAAAACAAAGCTCGTCAGGTAAAGGTTTTTACTGGCTCATTCAATATTGCCCTTGCGCTGACAGTTGTTTTCGTAATTGGAACTTACTACCAAATTCCGCCAATGAGCACCATTATTACAATTTCAGACTCTTTTAAAGATGGTGCCGAAGAAAAATATGGTAATCCGCCATACGGCCACGCTGAATTATCATCCCTTAAAATGCTTGCCAAAAAGGAAGGTATTAATCTTGAAGATGGTATAGCTCTACTCAAGGAAGCAGGAATTGAAGTTCAGGGCGAAAAAGATATCGTTAAAAACATTGCCAAGCGAAACAATAAATCACCACAACAAATCTGGGAAGTTTTCAACAAGGCCAATAAGCCAGCAGAGAAGAATGAAAAGAGCCCCACCACTAAATTGAATGCTGCAACTACAAATTTCCCAGATCACCCTCAAGCTGGCTGGGGTAAAAAGACAATCTATGATGTATGTGAAATGTACAATCTTGATGAATCTAAACTCTTAGCAACACTCAAGTTAAAAGGCTTAAATGTTACACCAGAACAACAGGTAAAAGAAATTGCTGAAGCTAACTCTATAGACCCAATGGCATTTTTTGAAACTCTTCAAGAACTTGCCCCAACAATTGCTAAGTAACATACAAACTTCATGTCCCGGGCACTACCCACTGTGCCCGGAATATGATCTAGCAAAACTTGCCTCTGGCTCTTCCGGATTGAGAAACTCTTCCATACAGAAAAGCTTACACATTTTAAATTTTTCTTTTCGAATTGGACATTCCGCATAGTCACAATTTACACAATATGCCTTGCGACATGGATCGATATGAAAACAGATCTCACCAGCAAAACCATATTCTTCCATAATCTTCTTCTCAAAAACGCCAGACTCACGATGAGCTCTATCAATATCCCAAAACTCTGGTAAAACGAGATGCGCATCGATATGATGAAAAATACCAGAGCGAAGAATACGAGCATGATGTACTTGAATCATGCCTGGAAAACTATGCTTTTCTACAAGACCGCCAAGCTTATTCAATAAGGTCTCATCTTCTGTGTCGAGTAGGTCACGAAATGCACTTCGCACAATCCCGATACCTGAATAGGCGAGAAAAAGAGCAACAACAACAGCAATAAGTGGATCAATCCATGATAAGCCGGTAAGCAGATAAAGAACTAGCCCTGCTATAATACCAACACTTGTCCATAAATCAGACAAAACGTGTGCACTGCTTGCCAGAAGTGCTTTAGATTTACTTTTTTCACCAATCTTTTTTAAATAGAGCCCTAATCCAAGGTTTAACACAGCGCCAATTCCAATGAGAATTAACCCAGGCCCAAGCTCTTCTACATGAACTCCTGTAAAAAATGCCTGAACTGCCTTATACATAATTGCAATTGCCGCAAAGGCTATAAGCCCCCCTTCAAAAGCTGCTGAGAAAAACTCCATCTTACCATGTCCATACGGATGATCACGATCGGCTGGTTTAAAGGCTTGACTGATCACGAGTAAAGCGAGAAAAGCTGCAGCAACATTTACTATACTTTCAGCAGCATCTGAAAAGATGGCCTGAGAGCTAGAAACATAGTATGCGGCAAACTTAAAGAGCATAATAAATGCACTCATTACCAGAGAAATCCGAGCCGCCCGCAATCTATCCGCCTGATCTTTTTGTAGTTGTTCAACTGACATTTGTATCCTATATTTAATGATGATATGATCTTACATATTGTTTAAAATTATTATTGTATCCGTTAATTAAGAGATTTCCATTGTTTCTTTTCTCTTTGTTAGGATTATACAGATTAATTCATATTTTTTTAAGTATTTGATACATCAAGTAGGGAGATATCATTTTACATCAGTACAAACTTACACTATGAACTTGCCTCAGAAAGCAAACATCCCTACATTGTGATTGTCTGAGGTTGAGACGTACATAAAACATAACCTACTAAGGAGGAAATAATATGGCTGGAAAAATTTTCTATCGTGAAAGACAAAAGGTGAAAGATGGCGCAAAGCGTCCTCGCTACCGCATTGCTGCTATCAGTGGTCTTGATCTGAAAGTATATGGTAATCACTTCCGTATGACTGAACTTGAACAAGTTGCCGAGAGCATTGGAGCTGATCTTGTAGCCCTTAAACGTGGTAAAAAGCATAGATAATCTATATATAGATAGGTCTTGTACAATTGATCATTTTTACGATTATACTGACGTAAACAGCTTATATCAGTCATTAAAACATTAAAGAGGTGCAACCAATGGCATTGGTTCGAGAAAAGGATGGAAAAAGACTGCATGTAAAGTCCACACTAATGGGTGAGAGTCTCGTTAGTAAGGAGTTTATTGAAAAACTTGATATTGCTCCACAGGAACGTCTCTACCCGGATGTAACTGTAATGAAAATTGGTGGACAATCAGTTTGTGATCGCGGTGCAAAGGCGCTTCCGGCAATTTTAAAGGAACTTGTGGCCAATCGTCCTGATCATAAAATGCTCATCACCACCGGTGGTGGTACGAGAAGCAGACACATTTACACCATCGGCCTTGAGATGGGTATGCCGACAGGCGTTATTGCCAAGTTTGGCTCAATGGTCTCTGAGCAAAATGCTCTTATGATTGCGACCTTGCTCTCACCATGGGGTGGCACCAAGATTGCACATTCTGATATTGTGAAATTACCAACCTATTTTAAAGATGGTATTATTCCAGTTATGCATGGAATGCCACCTTACGATTATTTTGCAATCAAACCAAAAGTTGGGCGTATTCCAATACATCGTACTGATGTTGGACTAGTTATCTTAGCAGACCTGATTGGTTCAAGAAATGTACTGTTCATTAAAGATGAGAATGGGCTGTATACCGAAGATCCCAAAAAGAACCCAGATGCAGACTTTATTGCTGAGATTGGAGCCAAAGATTTGCTTGACAGTGGCCAGGATGACCTTGTTGTTGAAAGACCATGTCTTGAAATTATTCAAAATAGTGAAGTTATCAATCGGATACAGGTTATTAACGGTATGGTTCCCGGAAACATCACCAAAGCCCTGAATGGGGAGCATGTAGGTACTTATATCTACAAACAATAACTATCACTCAAGCTTTGTTGAAAAAAGTCGTACAGCTTTGTATGTCATCTTATAAGACATACAAAGCTGTATACAATTCTTTAAGACTAATCAGCCCTACCCTTCCCAAACACCTCTATTAAGATTTTACTTAATTCATGGTCAGTAAAGGGTTTATGAATAAAACCTGCTAGCCCTTGTTCATGTAATACAGACAGATTGTCATAGTTTGTAAAACCAGTTGCTATTATTACTTGGCAGTAGCTGTCTATTTCCTTCATTTTTCTAAAGGCTTCCGCTCCGTCCATCTCAGGCATGACCATGTCCATAAGAACAACATCTATCTCACAGTATCTTTTTCTAAAGATATCTACCGCTTCTCTACCGTTCTCTGCAACTATCACTTCATACCCCAGAATTTCCAATATTTTCTTACCAGTAATTCTGATAACTTCTTCATCATCCACAAGTAATATCAAACCTGTTCCAGTCAGAACTCTCTTATCAATTTTTTCAACACGAACTGTATTTTCTGTGCAAGGCAGGTAAACATGAAAAACAGTACCAACGCCCAATTGACTCTTCACTGTTATGGCCCCCTGATGATCTCTGAAAGTACCATAAACTGCAGCTAAACCTAGTCCTGTCCCTCGTCCCTGCTCCTTAGTTGTAAAAAACGGTTCAAATATCTTTTCAAGGTGCTCTTCTGGAATTCCGCAGCCACCATCTTTAATTTCAATATCGATAAACTCACCAGGAGCAATATCAAACTGGCTACTATCACAGAATTTTTTTTCAAGTCTCATATTTCTCGTTTTAATGTGCACCTTGCCACCATCAGGCATTGAGTGGGAAGCGTTTATACACAAATTCATAAGAGCATTTTGTATTGCGCTGCTATCCCCGGTCGAAGTAAAATTAGAAGCGTGTTTTTCAACAACAAATTCAACTTTTTTACTAAGTGTCCTATCCAAAAGCTTATAAACATCATCTATGACACTATGCACATCTACAACCTGGCTCATGGCCTTACCTTTCCGCCCGAACGCCAGTAGTTTTGAGGTAAGATCAGTAGCCTGCCCGACTGTTTTAATGATCAAATCTATATACTCTTTTTCTTTGTTCTTAGTTGATTCAGCACTGTAGCTAAGCAATTGAGCAGCTCCGAGAATGCCACTAAGCATATTGTTAAAATCATGGGCAATGCCACCTGCAAGTTGCCCAACAGCATCCATCTTCTGAGCTTGAAAGAAAGCAGTCTCTAGTTTTCTTTGTGCAGTGATATCCCTTGCACAACACAACACAGCGGCCTCTCCCTGCCACTCAACCATCACAGTACTTAACAACAATATTTGCTCAATATTGTTTTTGGTTAACATTCTAAATGTGTAGATATCAGGAATTCCTTTCTCACCTCTCAATCGCCTTAAATGTCTTTCACCCACCATAGCTTGATCATCTGGGTGAACAATTTCTGCGAAGGAAACCTTTTTTAACTCTTCAATACTATAACCTGTCAATTTAGCCGTTTTATTGTTCGCGAACTTTATCGCTCCATCTTGAGCAATAAAGATTGCATCATTTACGTTTTCAACAAGTTGACGATATTTCAGCTCACTTTCTCTAAAAGACTTTTCCTTTTCACCTAGTGTTGCAAGGGTTTGAGATAAGACTTCTCCTAAGTAACGAGTTTCTCTCGAACCACTTATAGGAATTTCAGCTGCACCGATTCCTTTCTTAGCAATCGTTTTCGCAGCAAGAGACAATCTCTTCAAAGGTGCTGTTACACTTCTTCCGAGAAAATATGAAACTAGAAAAGCAAGAAAAAGGAAAAACAGAGACAAAGTTAACACTCTCCAACCCAACTCCTTTGCTGGCTGATTCACTTCCTCTTGATAATAGGACACACAGATATACCATTCCAGTGGCTCAAAGTAGCTAACGTACAGCTTCTTCGAAAACAGTTCATTTTCACCACCATCTGGCTTACTCCATTTATAGTCTATGGATTGATCAGATGTCTGTGCAGCATGAACAATTTCATCAAAGAAGAGCTTACCTGTTACAGGGTTACGAACTTCCGAAACATCTTTTCCCTGTAACTCTGGATGAATGAGCATCTTTTTATTGCTGGTAAACATGAACATGTAACTATTTTCACCAATATGGATATCTTGAAAGGTCTGGCGAAGCTCTGCAAGAACAGCATCAAGCCTCTGCTTTGCCTCAGCCTCAACATCATCAATGTAAACTCCAGAACCAATAATCCATTGCCAAGGCTCAAAGCGTCTGACAAATGACACCTTTGGTTGTTTACTTGTTAGCTTTCCGTCAGCAGTAGGTTTGGGCCATAAATAGTCAACATAGCCACTACCAGATTCTTTACTAACCAGATTTGCAGCACGAAAAAGATTTTCATTTCGACCAAGAGCACAATTAAAAGCTGGATCAGCAAGTATAGTTCCATCCAACCCTGGAAGCGTTGGATGCATGATCATTTTTGGTATTGGTTGGGTAGTATCGTTAATCCAAAAGTAACCAACATCATCTCCCCAGCGCATCTGCTTAATTAATTGCAGAACCTGACTCTGAGCATATTTTTGATCATATCCTGCAGATAGAGATTTGTTGTGATAGTCGTCCAAGACAGCATAAGCAATATTCACCACATTTTTTAATTCTTCTTTGCGAATATTGAGAATAGACTGACGATGAAACTGAATACTGCGATATTCGTTCTCAACAATATGGGTTATTGTATCAAGCAAAACTTCTGCATTTTTCTTCTGGATATCTTGAACGATTGAGGTTGTTTGCCATAGGCCGAGAAACATCGACAAGGTAAGCGTAAAGCAAACTATACCTGTTACGGTAAGTAAAATTCTTGCGTTAAGTGTTTTCAGAAAAATAACACTCACCCCCACCTAGTTAGATAGTAAAAGCGACTAATACATATGCCCTATATTTATTAGTACATAACAGATACGAACAATATTCAAGAGAAAACAGGTATGAACCATCACAAGAAAGATACAGAGTACAAACTAAAAGGCGGAAGACAAAAACCGAATCCAAGATGGACGGAGGCAGAAAGAGAGTTGAACAACATCAGCGAACTACAACCCTCTTTTATATTTTCACTGACTTAAAGTGTAATTATTTAATTCCTGGGTTATTTTTCATTTCCTGCTCAACCTTTTCACTATCAGGAGCATTATAACGAATGATATTTTTTAAATGCTGCAAATCTTCCGGTGCAATTGAGGTAAAAGAAATACCAATTGTTTTACCGTCTGTCCAAGCAATTTCACCTTCCGCTTCAACAGTTATCTGGCCTTCTGCTAAAAACATGTGGATTACACAGACAACCCCTTTAGAGAAGTTAGACTCAAGTGCAAAGTGACATCCTCCGACAGAGAGATCTTCCACCTGCTCAATGGCATAGGTCTTTCCCTCTACTATAATTTCCCCAGCGCCCCAAAAACCAATACGACTGAACTTTCTATTTTCGTCTGTCATTTTCTCTCCTTAACCTCCAAACATCTGTACTACTTATTAAAATTTTTCAGTCTTTTATCCGATACACAAGAATCGTATCAAGAAATACACTAATGTTCAATAAAACAGCAATTTTTCTTCATTTGCACCATATTTTGAAGATTTAGTTTGAATTTAACACATACAAAAGTGTAGACTCTTAACCAATTAATATTACGAATATATTTTATTATAGAAAACAAGCTCTGTTTGAGTGGGTTATTAACTATGAACCTAGATACTATAAAACCGAGTGGCAAACTCTTATTGCGTACTCTTGCTATGCCTGCGGACACCAATCCTAATGGTGACATTTTCGGTGGCTGGATAATGTCACAGATGGATATCGCTGGTGGCATCTTTGCAAAGGAAATATGTTGCGCCAGAACAGTTACCGTCGCAGTTGATAGTATCGTCTTTATTCGACCTGTTCAGGTGGGTGATGTTGTTTGCTGTTATGGTGATGTTTTAAAAGTGGGTACAACTTCAATAACCATTAACCTTGAAGTCTGGGTGAAAAAGCCAGCAAAGGTTTGTGCAATTGATATCGATGGGCGCCTATTAGTAACAAAGGCCGCCTTTACCTATGTAGCTGTTGATGATGATGGAATTAAACAACCCATCGATAAAACAACAAAATGTTATACAAGCATTATGGATATTGAGTAGGACTCTTCAATATCCAGTTTTCTGATAATGTAACTATTACTTGTTAGTTACATTATTTTTTTGTGTCATTAATTGGAGTTAATTATGTCAAAAAAGATCAGCATTGATCCATTCACACGCATTGAAGGTCACCTTGCTATTGGTTTGGAAGTCGATGGCAACACAGTTACCGGTGCTAAATGTACAGGTGAAATGTTTCGTGGTTTTGAGCAAATCCTAAAAGGCCGTTCACCTCTTGATGCTCAACAAATTGCTCAAAGAATTTGTGGTGTATGCCCTGTTTCCCATGGTATAGCATCGGTTCTTGCTCAAGAAAATGCTTATGGCATTGAGGCTCCACCAAATGGCAAGTTGATCAGAGACATAATGCTTGCAGCAAACTACATTCAAAGTCATATCACCCATTTTTACCATCTCTCTGCACTCGACTTTGTTGATGTTACAGGAGTACTAAACTACACAGGAAAAGATAAGTTTTTACAGGGGATTAAAGCCTGGGTTAAACAGGAGATCAATTCTAAAAATCTTTTCCCTGCTGCACCATTCCTGCCTCGCTATGAAGGACAATATCTGCAAGACCCAGATGTAAATATCACAGCACTTCGCAACTATTTTACAGCTCTTGATATGCGCGCCGTTGCCCACCAGTTAGTAGCAATTTTTGCTGGTAAAATGCCTCACATGGCAACAATTGTTCCTGGCGGACTCACAGAAAAAGTTACCACTAAAAAAATCGCTCAATGTAAATCAAAATTGGGTGAGCTAAAAGCGTTTATTGAAACCGCATATACAACAGATGTACTTAACGTTGCAGGTGAGTTTCTTAAGTTTTTCTTTACAGGAAAAGGATGTGGAAACTATCTCACCTTTGATGTTTTCCAAGACACCAACACAAATGGCGTGCTGTTTCCTGAAGGCGTAATAATTGGCGATGATTTACAAAAACTTGATTTGAGCAAAATCACCGAGGAAGTTAAATACTCCAAGTATACCGATGATTCTGGATTCAACAAAACGACACCTGAACCCAATAAAAATGGCGCCTATTCTTGGATCAAAGCACCACGATATGATGGAAAGCCCATGGAAGTTGGCCCACTTGCTCGTATTATGGTTGGCTACAAAAACAACAATAGCCAAGTACGTAAGGCAACAGATGCATTCTTGGATAAAGCCGGACTTTCATTATATAACCTAGACTCCTGCCTTGGACGCCACGCCGCTCGTATAATTGAGCTTAACATAATTATCGAACACTGTGAGAAGTGGATTGATATGCTTGATCCAAGAGAGCCAGTTGCCACTGACTTCAGGATTCCTTCCTCAGGTAAAGGAATTGGCTTAACTGAAGCACCACGTGGAGCACTTGGACACTGGATTGAAATTGGTGGTTCAAAGATCAGTAGTTATGAATGTATTGTTCCTACCACATGGAACTGTTCACCAAAAGATAACAAAGGCATTCCCGGCCCTGTAGAGCAATCCCTTATAGGCACAACCGTAGCTGATGCAAAAAATCCTTTAGAGGCAGCAAGAATTGTAAGAGCCTACGATCCTTGTCTTGCCTGCGCAGTTCATTAGGAGGAACTATGAATACCAAATTCACACGTAGAAAATTCATTGAACTGAGCACCAAGATGACTGCTCTTATGGGCCTTAGCAGCTCTGCAATCCCAGATATTGCACAGGCCCTTGAAAACCTTGCCACAGGAAGGGCAAAAGTACTCTGGTTACAGGCTCAGAGCTGCTCCGGTTGTTCTATTTCATTACTCGACTCAGAGAACCCAAACCCAGCCGAACTACTTACCCAGTATATTTCTCTTCTTTTCCATCATACAATTTCAGCTGCTTCCGGTGAAGATTGTATGGAGATTGTAAATAAAACAAGCAAGGAAGGTGGACACATTCTTGTTGTTGAAGGCTCCATTCCAGCTGGTATGCCGGAAGCCTGTATGATGGGCCACAAGTCAATGAACGAGCTTGTTGAAAAGGCTGCTGCCAGTGCAACCCATGTTGTAGCAATTGGAGCCTGTGCAACCTTTGGTGGAATACCTGGTGCGGAAGGAAACCCTACTGGTTCCATCGGTGTTGGCGATTTTCTTAAGCAAAAAGGTATTTCTACACCTGTTGTTAATATACCTGGTTGCCCAACTCACCCAGACTGGTTTGTAGGCAGCCTTGTTTATCTTGTTAAATATGGTGTACCACCTGTAGATGAACTTGCCCGACCACTGATGTTTTTCGAACGCACCAACCATGAGAACTGCCCACGGTTCTACGATTACGAACGTGAGTTTTTTGCTCAGTCATTCTCAGAAAAAGGCTGTCTCTTCAAGTTAGGTTGCCTTGGTGTCATCACCTACGCTGACTGTACGCTGCGAGCAAGAAACGGTGGCATTAATAATTGCATTAAAGCGGGAGCTCCTTGTGTAGGCTGCTCGTCTGAACAATTTGCATTGAAAAAATCATTACCTTTTTACCGCAAAGGCGAGACTAACTACTAACCAGCTACGCTGGATAAGTACCTTTAGACAGATTTATTCAAATATAGAAACACTAATAAATCTGTTAGCTACTAAGGAGAATATAGATGAAACTACATACTAAATTGATTCTGGCCCTCTTAACCTGCCTCACCATTGTTATTGTTGGCTCACAGGCTATTCAGTACTTTCAGATCTCAGGACAAATTTCTAAATTGTCTGAATCTAACATTGAACTGCTCAGTCAACGCGAAGAGGACTTTTCAAAAAATCTCTATCACTCTGTCGCAAAATCCGTTGGAGCCTCACTTACCCGTGGTGAAATGGAAAAATTTGATCAACTATTAAAAGAAACAAGAAAAGTCGATGGATTACTGGAATTTTCACTATTTGATACCAATGAAGTTGTCACATACTCATCAGACCAGAAATTTATGTCGCAATCTCTGCCATCAGACATTTCAGGTCAGATTAAACAATCTGGTGAAATGATTTTCCAAATGGATGAGAATGATATTCGCATTTATCATCCACAACCAGTTATCCCTGACTGTATTCGTTGTCACACAACCTGGACCACATCCGATCCACATGGTGGTGTATTATTTTTCAGGTTTTCTGTTGCTGCACTAGAAAAAGCAAAAACACAAGCGACAGAAACCATTACAAATCTTAAAACTACATATGTAACCAATGTAGCTGTCTCTGTAGTGGTCGTACTTCTTGCACTGGCCGCAACTATCTTTTTTCTTCTTAGAAAAATGGTTGCTCAGCCACTTGCACGGATTGGCGACAGTTTTAACGAGGCCGCAGCTGGTGACCTTACCGTTTCAACTGAGGTACAATCTCAGGATGAAATCGGTGAGCTTTCTACTAACTTTAATGCTTTCATTGCCCAGCTACACGACATGGTGCAGAACATTGCCAGTCAAGTTGAGACATTGGAGAGTTCTTCAAGCTCTCTGAACGATCTGTCTACAGGTATGTCTGAAGGTGCTCAGGACATGAGCCAGAAATCCCACAATGTTGCAACAAGTGCGGAAGAGATGAGTGCAAACATGGGGTCAGTCACCGATTCTATGTCCGAGGCAAACTCCAACATCAATATGGTTGCAGCAGCAACTGAGGAAATGACATCTACTATCGATGAAATTTCTGCAAACGCTGACACAGCTAGAAACATTTCTGATCAAGCCGTCCAGGAAGCTGTTAATGCAACTGAAAAGATGAAGAACCTTGGCACTTCTGCTCAGAATATCGGTAAAGTTACAGAAACGATTACAGAGATTTCAGAACAGACCAACCTTCTTGCACTTAATGCTACCATTGAAGCTGCAAGAGCTGGTGAAGCAGGCAAAGGTTTTGCTGTTGTTGCATCTGAGATCAAGGATCTTGCCAGCCAAACATCCGCTGCTACCCTTGAAATCAGCAAGCGTATTTCAGAGATCCAAACCGACACCTCTGGTGCTATTGATGAAATCGAACATATCAGTGGTGTAATCAATAATATCAATGATATTATCTCAACAATAGCATCCTCTGTAGAACAGCAGTCACTTGCGACACGTGAGATCTCAAGCAACATCGGCCTTGCCTCTCACGGCATTGATGAGGTTAATGAAAATGTAAGATCAAGCTCTAGAGTATCCGAAGAAATTAATAAGGATATCAACGAGGTTGATATTGCTTCTGTTAATATTGCAAACAGCAGTGGCCAAGTGAAGGGTAGTGCTGAGGATCTTGCAAAAATTGCTGAACTGCTCAAGAACCTCGTTTCACAGTTCAAGTTCTAGGTTGTTAGTTGTATAAGCAATAAAAAAAGGGTTTGAAACTCGTTTGTTTCAGACCCTTTTTTTATTTTATTTTTCAAGATCGAATTACCCCTCTACCATCTCCATCAGTTCTGTTTGAAAGGTTTCATCATTCATAAGCTTGGTTGCAATTGCTTTGCAAATTGAAGCGGTCACACCATCAAGGTCACCTGAGGCAACATTAACCTCTACCTCACCATTTTCATCAATTTCAAGCAACAGAGCCGATTGATTTTCCTTGAGTTCCATTCGAGTCTCCCTAAAACTCCATTATTAATTAGCAGAGTATTTCCTATCTCATTACATGCAGTATAGCGTCAAAAAAGCAGAAAAACAAAAGACCGCTTCAAATTTTGAAGCGGTCTTTATAAAAAACTCCAGAAAAAGAGAGTATATACTATTTCTTCATACACCACTCATAAGCATTCTGGAACATCTTCATCCAAGGAGTAACTTCAAGATCTTTCATTTCTCGTGGTAGATAATGTGCCTGCCATGGCAAGAAGCATCTTTCGGGATGTGGCATAATCGCCAAATGTCGTCCATCTTCCGAACAGAGTCCAGCAAGACCTTCTGACGATCCATTTGGGTTATATGGGTACTGCTCAGTGGCAGTACCTTCATCATCCACATAAACCATTGGGGTCATGCCGTTTTCTTTCACCTGAGTCATGATCTCTTTATCCGGAAAATGTAATTTACCTTCACCATGATCCACATGAATACCAAAGACAAGGTCTTCCATGCCTTGTAGCATAATCGAATTACTCTGCTGAATTTTTACAGTTGTCCAACGAGATTCAAAACGCCCTGAGTCATTATGTGTAAAACGAGGTTGTTTTTCAGCTGGCACACCATATTCAGGAACCCAGCCAAGGAGTCCAAAAAGCTGGCAACCGTTACAAATACCAAGTGTAAAAGTATCTGGACGACTGTAAAAATCATCAAACATTTTTTTCAGTCGATCATTAAACTGGATAGTTGCTGCCCAACCTTTGGCTGAGGAAGGAACGTCCGCATAGGAGAACCCGCCAACTGCTGCCAGGCCTTTAAAGTTTGACAGATGAATCTTACCGGCCAGTAGGTCGTTCATACAAATATCCCACGGCTCGAAACCTGCTGCATAAAATGCTGAAGTCATTTCACGATCTGAGTTTGAACCCTCATCGCGTAAAATAGCTACACGAGGTTTCTGCTCAACCTCAAGTATCTCCTTTGCTGTTGGTTCCGGCGTAAAAGGCACGTTGTAAACTGGTCCTTTTCTATCGTAAATGGCCTTCTTTTCTTCTTCTGCACAATCTGGGTTTATCTGTAGCTTTTCAAGTTGATAACTAGTCTCTTCCCACCAACCACGAAGGACACGCATATCCTGATCAAGTACAGACTCGTCGTTATAAGAAAGGCTAATTTGCTTATCACTCACGGTTTTACCTAAAACAGCAAAACTCAGTCCGGCATCAGCAATGAGTTTTTCAACCTCACCTTCAGAACCAAGAGAACACTCAACGACTAAGCCAAGCTCTTCATTAAAAAGGTAATCGGAGACTGAACAGCTCCCAGTCAGGCTTAATTGTAAACCACAATTACCTGCGAAAGCCATCTCAAGAAGGGTTGTTGCAAGGCCACCATCACTTCTATCGTGTCCAGCTGTAATTAAACCAGCTGTAATCATCTGTTGAACGGCAAGAAAAGCTTTCTTTAACAACTCACCATTGTCTACATCCGGGCTCTTATCTCCCATCTGCTTATTAACATGAGCAAGTGCAGAACCACCCATTCGATGCGCACCGCTACTTGGATCAATAAAGATTAGAGTCGAACCTACATTTTTTATGTCTGGTGTAATAACCTGAGTCATATCAGGCATAGCTGCATAATTTGAAATAACAAGCTCTCTTGGTGACTTAACCGTTTCCTCGCCAACCATGGTTGCCATGGAAAGACTGTCTTTACCACCATCTACAGCCATGCCGACATCAATCATAATGTCTCGCATCGCTTTTGCGGCATCATAAAGTGCAGCTCCCTCACCTTCAAGTTTTGGTGCCCACATCCAGTTTGCAGAACATTTGATCTGCTCCATCTCTTCAATCTTTGCCCAAACCATATTGGTCAAAGATTCACCAACAGCCATTCTAGCACCAGCTGCCGGGTCAATGAGCATCTTAATGGACTGTTCACCAATAGATGTCGCAATACCGGTTTTTGAGAAATGAGATTGAGCGACAACACCAACATTTGAGACAGTCAACTGAAGAGGACCACAACACTGTTGCTGAGCAATAAGACCTGTTACAGCTCGATCAACTTTGTTGGTAAGAAAACGTTTGGAACCGACTGAAACAAGTCTCAACACATCGTGCAAACCTTTTTCAACCGTCCAATCATCAGCTAATTTAAGAGGAGAAAACTGTGGAATATTTCTAGTGTCGGTAAATGTCTTCTGCGGGATTTCACCTAGCAGAGTGCTAAGGTCGATATCTACTGGCGTTGTTCCATCATTAAGATCGTGGAGTACAAAGCGTAGATCACCTGTCACTTCACCAAGAATTTCACAGCCTACCTTTTCGCGATTACAAATATCATTGAAACGTGCAATATTCTCAGGGCGAATAAGAAATCCACAACGTTCCTGATATTCTGCAACGTATATTTCTAACACGGACATGGTTGGGTCACCAACACGAACGTTTCGAATCTCAACCCTACCACCAGACTTTTCAACCAACTCTTTTAATACATTTGCCGGCCCGCCAGCACCCTGATCATGGATCACATCAATAAGAGTTTTATCACCCATCTCATTACAGGCACGGATAACACGGTTCATTTTCTGTTCCATTTCAGCGTCGCCACGCTGAACCGCATCAAAGTCAAGATCTGATTCATTCTCACCTTGCATCATAGAAGATGCTGCACCACCGCCAAAACCAACACGATAAGCAGGGCCACCAACTTGAACAATCAGCATACCCTTTGCTTCCGCTTCTTTTTCGGTGTGACGACTATCAATCTGACCAACACCAGCGGTAAACATGATCGGCTTTAGAAAACCCCAGCGCTCACCACTTTCTAGGCGCATATCAAAAGAGCGGGTAAAGCCCATAATTAGAGGCTCGCCAAATTTATTACCGTAATCCGATGCGCCATTACTTGCTTCAATCTCTATATCCAGCGCTGTCGCAAGGTTTGAAGGACATGGATATTCCTCTTCCCAGGAGAGTTTATAACCAGGAATATTTAAATTACCTACACAGTAACCTGCAGTACCAGCAATAACAAAACCACCCTTTCCTGTCCCCTGGACGTCACGAATACGCCCACCAGTACCGGTTTCAGCACCCGGAAAAGGTGCAACACCAGTTGGAAAATTATGAGTTTCAGCTGTGAGAAGAGGATGATAGGTAACATCTTTTGCTTTAAAGCCACATGGTTTGCCAGGCTCTGTTGGAAGAAGAGTTGTTAAAGGATACCCTTCAATCACGCTGGAATTATCTTTAAAGGCAATTATTGAGCCCTTAGGATTCTCGTTAAGAGTATCGATAACTAAATCAAAGAGAGTTCCTTCCTGCTCTTCACCATCAATAATTTGCTTACCTTTAAAAAACCCGTGCCGTGAATGCTCAGAGTTAGCATTGTTAAGATCCATGATCTCAACAATGGTTGGGTTACGTTTCTGCTCTTTTACAAAATAGTTGTAGTAAAGATTACGATCCCATTCATCCATTGAGATACCCGGAATAGTCAATAAGCCATCCGGCCCTTGACTCATCAGATCTACCTCATAAACCTTTTCTGGCTCCACTCCAGTTTCAAAGGTCGTCAATGGCTCAGGGTAATGACATTCTGTCATACGATCATGTTTTGAGTCGATGAACTCCTGCACATCAGCACCCGCTGGAACCAGGTATCTTCTTGAGCGTTCAACCCTTGTTACCATATCCAGCCCAGTTGCATGACAGATGGAAACCATATTTGATGACCAAGCTGTGGCAAAATTCATTCTTGGTCCAACCTCAATTACTTTATCACCTGTTAAAACAGGTGTTAAAGATACAGTTTCTAGCAAAAAACCATCCGCCAGAATAAGGCGAAGGCGAGTCATTTCTTCATCGCTTAGAGGTTTGATTGATTCCACATTGAAACAATACGCCCGACTTTCATCAATTCGCTGATAGAGCTGCGTAACAGGTGCACCCATTGTAATTATCCTCTGAATATTGGAGGGAAGGTTGAAAATAAATTTCAATTTAGAGTTTATTCAAGGCTGTCAAAACACGACTTGCCATCAGGGCTGAGACAATAGCATAAATTAAGTTTTTTTTCCGCCCCAAAGTAAGCAATTATTTGTGATATTTTGCTCTTTTTTGATAAAAACAACAATATTTTCTTCACTCCGCTCACTACTTAACGGATATTATTTGATTTTTCTTAATGACATGCTATTCTAGCAACAGAAAGGTTACTTTTTCACTGTTAAACAGGTTTTGGAGGTGTCAAAGCAACTTATCACACCGTTAACCCGGGTCGAGCGCTACTGTTCTCCCATTATTTGATATCTTAACTCAGCTCAGCTGAGTTAGAACCTTTAAACAGACTTTTATGTAGCCTGTAAGGTACCAAAATTCACCGTAGAGGATGATTATGAGTGGAAAATTATTCACCCCTGACGAACGTGCCGTCTGTGAAAAACTTGCAGATTTTAAAGGCGAACTCATTAATAAGAGAGCCGCTATTCTGCTTTTGCTCGATGATGGCAAAACTCAAAGCCAGGCCTGCGAAGAAAGTGGCATGAGCCTTGGCCAATTGCGTTATGCACTTACTCTTTTCAGAAAAGAAGGTATTTCAATGTTTCCTCAAGAGGAAGCAGTAGAAGCGCCAGCACCTCAAAAAGAAGAAAAGAAGAAAGAAGTAAAACAGAAAAAAGCTAAAGCTGATAAGAAAAAAGCAGCACCTAAAAAGAAAAAGCCTAGCGAGAAAGACAAGAAGAAAGCAAAAAAGAAACTTCAAAAAGCTAGCAAACCAAAGAAGAAGAAAAAGAAGAAAAAGAAAAAGTAATAAACAACCTGGAACTTCTCTACGGATATAGTCCTCCATAGTAATATATGGAGGACGCTAAAACCGTTTCATAGATCTCAACTCAATATTGTATCCAGACTCCTCCGCCTAAAGGAAATACGGGATATTTTCTTTGCTAAAGCTCCACAGAGTTTTCGTTAACACAGTAAGCTTGTTCAGATTTATTTCCTCTTAAAACAACGACATGGAAAGCTACCTCATCCCAGCTTCAGACCACCAATGCGAACAAATAGTTAAACGTAGTCAATTTATCTGTTATGTGAAGCATTGTTCTGGTCGTGATGCAGCCCATCATTTCATCTCTACAATTCAGGAACGCCATAATGATGCCAATCATAATTGTTGGGCATATATTGCTGGAAAACCAAGCGATCCTTCACTTTGGGGAATGAATGATGATGGTGAGCCAAAAGGGTGTGCAGGTAAACCGATGTTCAATGTTCTACAACATTCCGGTTTAGGTGAGATCTGTGTGGTGGTTACCAGATATTTTGGTGGTATCAAGCTAGGAACTGGGGGCATGGCAAGAGCTTACAGCTCGACAGTACAACAAGCGCTAGAAACCTTGGCAACAGAAACAAAGCATCATTATGAAAATATAACCATTGAGTTTCCCTACAACTTGCAAAAAACAATTGAAAAAATCCTACTTGAGGAAAAATCCATCATCAAGGCAACCGACTATGGTTCACAAATAACAATAGATGTGAATATCAGAGTTGAGATGTATGACAATGTCCTTGCTATACTCAAGGGTTTTCAGCATCAAGGGCTTTCAATGTCTCAGACAAGTTAACTCTAAAGAACCATACTGAAATATCAAATGCGAGAAAAGTTGTTCTCGGTGATCAAATCAAAAAAATGATCACCGTAACATAATATCCCACATTGTAATTATTTCTTTATATATTCTTAGGAATTTCACGAGGGTCAGTCATATTCTCTGGCTTGAGCATATCGTCTAGTTCATCTTTTGAAAGCAGCTTTTTCTCAAGCACCAGTTCGTATACACTGCCCCCAGTTTTCAAAGCCTCTTTTGCAATGGCAGCAGACGGTTCATAGCCAAGAACCGGCACAAGTGCAGTAATTAGACCTATACTATTTTCAACATAAGATCTACACACATCACGGTTGGCTTCAATTCCCGAGATACAACGTGCCGCCAAAGTTACACAGGCATTTTTCAAAATCATCATACCATGGAGAAGATCATAGGCAATGATAGGCTCAGCCATACACAGTTCCAATTCACTCGCTTCAGCTGCCATGGAAACAACAGCATCATACCCCATTACCTGATAACAAACCTGACTTACAAGCTCAGGTATAACGGGATTCACCTTGCCCGGCATAATTGAAGAACCTGGCTGCATTGGTGGAAGGTTAATTTCATTAAGCCCACAACGAGGCCCAGACGACATCCAGCGTAAATCGTTACAAATTTTTGAAATTTGAACAGCAGCACGTTTCATGGTAGCAGACATCTGTACAAAGGAACCTGCATTCATCGTTGCTTCAACAAGATTACCAGCTCTCAACAACTTAAAGCCACTCACCTCTGCTAGTTTTTCGGTCACCAAGTTGGCATAGCCCGGAGGCGAATTAATTCCAGTTCCAATTGCAGTTGCTCCCATATTGATATGCATAAATTCATCGGCAACCCGTTCAAGGGCTCGACGTGCACTACCAACCATAACAGCGTAAGCACTAAATTCCTGCCCCAAGGTCATTGGAACAGCATCCTGATTTTCAGTTCTACCCATTTTCAAAACATCGTTAAACTCTACTGCTTTTCTCTCTAACGCTTCTTGTAACTCTTCCATACCTCTCAACAGGTTTCTTTGAGAAAGCAAAACTGCGAGTTTTATAGCAGTAGGATATGCATCGTTGGTAGACTGAGAGCAGTTAACATGATCATTAGGGTGCAGATGTGTATACTCACCTTTACTATAGCCCATCAACTCTAGACCACGATTGGCTATCACCTCGTTGGCATTCATATTGGTCGATGTACCTGCGCCGCCCTGAAACATATCAACAGTGAAGTTTTCATGCAGTTTGCCTTCAAGCAGCTCATCACAGGCTTTACAAATAGCTTCCATTTTTTCTTGGCCCAGGGCCTCTAGTTCATGGTTTGCCTGTGCTGCAGCTTTCTTTACAAGGGCAAGACCCTCTATCAAATGTTCAAACTTAGAAACATGGATACCTGAAATTGGAAAATTCTCCATTGCTCGTTGAGTTTGAACTCCATAATAAACATGGTCAGAAATTTCACGCTGGCCAAGGGAATCGTGCTCAAGCCTAAAACCACTTACAACTGTTGACGAATCAGGGCGATCATGCAACTGCTTTGACAAAACTCGCATTCGGCGATTAACACCAACTGCAACTCGTGAGAGAATACGATAATAAAGGTCCGGCTGTTTTTCCTTGAATTCGTCAATTTTTTCGCGAGACATCTGCCAGACGACAGCACCATTTCTAGTATATGCCCCGTTAGAATGAGCGTCCCCATCAAAGAAAGTTCCTTCACTAATGAGAGCACCTGCGATCATCGTTGAAACGTGCCTGGAATTGCCGTGTAACCCCCGAACCAGTTCAATATCCCCTTCAAGGATTATACCTGCCCATTGACGAGGAGTTGACTCATGAAAAAGCCATTCTGTCGCTGCATACTTAGCCATTTCACCCTCTTCGAAAAAAAGAGCCAAATCTTTTTCACTAATACCTGATGCTTTAGCTGCCTGCTGAATTATGGACTTTTCTATCTTCACAGCAAAACTCCTCATTTATTAAATATTACCAACAGAAAACGCTACAGAGATCGTATAAAGAAATCTCTAACATCTTTCTCATTTATGCTAAATAAAACAAATAGCTACGACTCAATCTTCACTCACTGATGCTAGCTTAAGATAAGTCCAATATCAAATACTATTATTACTTACATAAGAAAACTATTCTCAGTTGTTATAGAGGGTTCATCATTGATTATAATAATATACCGACGAAATCAACCAGCCAGAACGGCCGTATCTTCGAGCATAATCTCAAGCTCTGCTAGATCTACTTCTGTAAGATTTAAAAGAGTGGCTTCAAGTGTTGTTTCTGGAGTAAGATCTTGAGGAGCGTCATGCGCGGCAATGCCAATCTTTCCACAAACCATATCAGCCATTCTTGTCAAAACAAGAACCATGTCCTTCGGATCAAAATCTACCAAATGATGATCTCTTGCCACAACACAATACTGTTCTGGCATATTCCAGCGCTTCATTAGAAAATATCCCTGCTCAGTATGTAAAGAACCAATTGCCTCAAGAATAAGAGCTTCTGTAATATACAAATCCTTATTCTGTTTTTTTAACTGATCCAACACAACAATAACAAAGAGTTTACCTACATCGTGCAATAATCCTGCAAAAAAAGCATGTCCTGCCAAATGTTCAAACTTGCATCTTTTGGCAAGCCAATATGCTCCCAGAGCAACACCTACTGAATGTTGCCAAAGCTTTTTCATCAGCCTGTTAAGGGTAGGGTTACTGCTACGAAATTGATTTTTTGAGGCAGCAAGAAGAGCAACTCTACCAATTTCCTGCATACCAAGACGTATTATTGCAGCTTTTATAGTGGCCACCTCAACGAGCCCTTTGTAAAAGGATGAGTTGGCAATTTTCAAAACTTGTGTAGAAAGAGACTGATCACAGGATATTATCTTTTCAACAACCTGAAGATTTGGTTCAGCTTTAATGAGTTCCTGCTGAACGCGCATTGCAGATGTACTGAAAACAGGAAGTTCGGCTTTACCTGACTCAATAAATTCTTTTACTATCTCTATTAACGAACCCTGTTCTGTCATTCTAAACCCCGGATAATCTCTTCAGTTCATTGAGCGGCCTTGGCTTTGTCAATTTTGGTAAGCACCGCAACACCTCGCCAAGTGTGGTAACACCATCTGCAGCCTTAATAATTCCATCTTCCATCAAAGTAATCAAGCCTGAAGATTCAATACTTAACTCACGAATTTCATGACTAGTCCGTTTTTCAAGAATAGCTGAGCGCACTTCTTCATCGAGAACAAGTAACTCAAAGATTCCAACTCGCCCTTTATAACCCGTTTGCCTACAATGCTGACAACCTCGACCTTTCATAAATTTTGCCCCATGCAGATCCTCAAGACCTATTCCTAAACGACGAAGTTGATCCGGCTTGGGTGATGCTTCTACAGCACATTCGGGACAAACCTTTCGCAGCAGCCTCTGAGCAAGAACACTCACCACAGTCGAGGATATTAAGAAAGGAGCTATGTCCATGTTAAGCAAACGAACCAGACCACCAATAGAATCTTCAGTATGAAATGTGCTTAAAACTTTATGACCTGTCAGAGCTGCCTGCATAGCCATTTCAGCTGATTCGTAATCACGGATCTCCCCAATCATTATAACATCTGGATCCTGACGGACTATGTGTCTCAGTGTTTCAGGAAAGGTGCGATCAATAGCTGGATCAATTGAGCACTGAGCAACACCATCCATCACATATTCTACAGGCTCTTCAGCAGTAATAATGCTTATGTTGGGGTTTTTAATGTGACTTAAGGCACTATAAACAGTTGATGTTTTTCCAGAACCTGTTGGCCCAGTTACCAACAAAACCCCAGTTGCTTGATATACTGCATCTTCAAGAAAACGTCTCAGCACATTTGGCAACATACCTATACGACGAATATCCATTAGACTCTGCTTTTGTCTTAAAAGACGGAGTACTATTTTTTCTCCGTGAACCGTCACATAAAAAGAAACACGGATATCAATATTACCTTCAGCATACTCAAAAATGATTCGACCACCCTGATGTCGCCTTCTTTCTGCAATATCAGCATCACATAAAATCTTGAAACGACTGGTGATTGCTGGAATCATATCATAAGAAAAGTCCTTATAATGTCTCAGCACACCATCTTCACGAAAACGTATCTGTAAGCGATCACTATGCGGCTCCACGTGGATATCACTTGCATCAACGTCAATTGCTGCAAGGATGATTGAATTCACAATACCAATTACAGTGTTTGAATCAACCTCAATAACCTCACCGCTTGCCTCTTTTAAAGCAAACTGGATCGTTTCCTCAACCAACTCTTTATCTGCAATAGCTGGTTCCCAGGCGTTACCTAAATACTGCTTAACAATCTTAAGTGTCTTTTCATTTCGTGGGTCCGCAAAGGCGACGAGAACCTTATCCCCGTCTGATTGCATAGGCAAGAACTTATGAACATCAAAAACTCGTGCAGGGATTTTCCGAAAAACTTCACGATTAATGCCGCCCAGAGTAGGCTCACATATAGGCAGACCAAGCTGAATGGAAAGAATTTTGTTAAATAAGCGCCCTTCAACAAATTTGTACTTTTCAAGTACCTCACCTATTTTCAGATCTTTTTCATGCTCTTTCTGGATATTAAAGGCTTGATCAAGTTCGTCCGGAGTAAGGTGACCAAGGTCGATCAAAAGCTCACCAATACGAATGGAAACACCAGCTTCTCTGATCACCTCTTCAACCACTTCATCTGAGACCATGTTTAATTCTTTTAGTACATGGAGAAGTGGTTTTTGAGTGTTCAGTTTTGACTGAACACGCTCGGCATGGGTGACCTGCTGCACCGTCAAACGCTTAGAAGTCAACAGATGGTCAATAATGTCGCTGTATTTTTTCTTTTTACTTTCAGCCATTTAAGAATGTTTCCAACTCATATTTTAGAATAATTTGTAAAACATATCTATCTATCACACTATCCTAACTTAAAATACTACACTTTTCTTACTACCTGAGCAAATAATATGAGAGATAAGATAAAGAATTTTAAGCAAATATTGTACAAAAGAAAACAATCAACCAACATCACCACGAATGAGTTCAGCAAGAGCCGTCTGCCGACTTCGACTATCCTCTCTACCAACAGCCATAGCTAGAGCTTTACGACTACCGACAAGAACAGCAAGCTTTCTACCTCTTGTTAAACCTGTGTACAGGAGATTTCTATATAACATTGTAAAATGTTGCGTAAAGACAGGTATGATCACCGCCTGGAACTCACTACCCTGGGACTTGTGGATGGTAATCGCATAAGCCAGGTCCAGTTCCATCATATCATCTCGCTGGTATTCGACTTGACGTTCAGCCGGAGAGAAGGTGACAGTACAACACAGTTGCTCTGTATCTATTGAATGTATTTTCCCGATATCACCATTGAATACACCAAGGTCATAATTATTACGACGATGAATAACTCTATCACCCTCACGGAAAACTCGCTCACCTACTTGTAGTATTGCTTTGCCTTTTACCGCAGGATTAACAGTTTCTTGAATGACGCTATTGAGATTAGCTGTACCAAGACTGCCACGAATCATCGGTGAGAGAACCTGTATCTCGCAATCATTGCCCAGATATTTAGGAATCCATTCCTGATACAACCTACGTACACAATCAACCCCAGCTAGACCATAATGTAAGCTTGACCAGGGATGTACCTTTCTCATAACAGCTTTAAGTTGTTCGACGCCCCCTTCTGTTGCAGCTAATCTTTGCAGGTCAACATGTTGAAACTTATCAGGAATAATAAAATCTTGCTCATAGGAAGACTTAATCTGCTCTTCTGTCCTAAATTCAAAAAATTCCTTCGACCTTGCTTCTGTTTGCTGTAATTCTTCTGGTCGCCAATTAAATTGTTTTTTGACCTTAGCTACAAAATGTAGCTGCTCTTGACTAGCTTCTTCAGAATCCAAGAACATACAATCATCACCAAGTTGCCACAATTCGGGTTTTTTAAATGGTGACTCTATTTTAGGAATAATACCCTTATTCATCTGATGTGCATACTGGATAATTTTAGATTCTTCAGCCTGACGGAATATCTTTGTTAGTTGGAAGCAGGGAATGAAGTCACTATCAATTATATCTCTTAACACATTTCCTGCGCCAACCGATGGCAGCTGATCAGAGTCACCAATAAACAGTACCTGACATCCAGCAGGTATAGCCTTGAAAAGTGCAGCACTCAAACTAATATCAAGCATCGAACATTCATCAACAATCAAGAAGTCACAATCAAGTGGTGCTTCTTCATTGTGCTGAAATGTACCACCTTGCCAGCCGAGCAGCCTATGTATGGTTTTCGCCTCACGACCAATAACTTCACCCATTCGCTGTGCAGCACGACCGGTTGGTGCAGCGAGCATCACCTTTCTTTTTAAGAATTGCAACAAATCTACGATAGCAAGTGTTGCTGTAGTTTTACCGCAACCTGGCCCCCCGGTAAGTACTGAAAACGATTGCTGGACGATTGCCTTGACAGCTTCTTCCTGCTCGTTACTCAAGCCAATTTGATTTCTATTCTTATACTGTTGAAACCATCTCTCTATATGATCCCTATCATAGTCTAATTGATGATTAGCTCCCGCAACACCTTTTGCTACAATCAATTCTTCAAAGTAGAGGGATTTTGAATAGTAACAGCGTTCATCAACATCAGCAGTTGCTAGCAGCCTCATCATAAGCTGATACTCACCTTCCATCTGTATTAAAATATTTTCCAGCAGTGGAGAAAGGTGTAGATCAAGTAACTGTTCTACCTCATGTAATATTTGCTGATAAGTAAGATAACAATGGCCTTGCTCCCTACTTGCTGACAATACATGTTGAACACCGGCAATTATTCTTTTATCTGAATCTTTTTCTAAGCCAATACTAAGAGCGACCTTATCAGCAGAGAAAAAGCCAATCCCGTAAAAATCATTTGCCAGCCTATATGGATTTTCTTCCACCAGAGTAATAGACCGCTCACCATATTTTTTAAAGATACGCACGGCAAAAAGAGTGGAGATACCGTGCCCTTGCAGAAACATCATTACATCACGAACCATGCGATGCTCAAACCAAGCTTTGCGGATTCCTTCAAGCTTTTTCTCTGCAATACCTGGCACAAGAAGCAGTTTATCTGTCTCCTCCTCAAAAACACGAAGAGTATCTTCTTTAAAATGGTGCACTATTCTTTTAGCTGTTTTAGGCCCAACCCCTTTTATCAAACCTGAGCCGAGATACTTTTCTAAAGCTGCTGCTGTAGCTGGTTTTTTTTCGACTGCTTTATCAGCCTTAAACTGACGCCCATACTGTGGGTGAGCTGTCCAAGCTCCATAAAACTCCATGGTAGCTCCAGCATGCACTTTGGTCTGATAAACAGTCACAGTCACAAGTTCGCCAAGCGATTCATAAGACTGCACACGCAACACCGACCAACCGTTTTCTGGATTATGGTAAGTAACACGGCTAACAATGCCACGTAAAACCTCGGTTATTTTTGTTTCTCGTTTAGTCATAATTATAGCAAAACACAGTTCCATTCCTCTGTTAAGGCTAATCCCATTTTTTTTTACTTTTCTATATCTTTTTGATAATTAGCACTTGACTCCTGTTCTCATTTGGTTATTTTGCCAAATGACATCTTGAAAAGAATATCTACTTTTCGTTACCAGATCCGAAATGGAGGCGTGAATGACACCAGAAGAGCAAATCATCTACAAAGCTAAATCATCGGTTTTAAAAGCATTAGCACATCCCACAAGAATGTGGATTGTTGATCAGCTTGCACTTGGTGAAAAGTGTGTTTGTGAATTTGTTGATGCGGTAGCTGCTGATACATCTACAGTTTCAAAGCATCTTTCAGTCTTGAAACAAGCCGGAATTATCACAGGAGAAAAACGTGGAAAGTGGGTTTACTATTCACTTAAGGTACCGTGTGTATTGAATTTTTCTAACTGCATAGAAGCTGTTATAAAAATGCAAGCACAAGAAAAAACAGCCTTAATCAGCTAAGAGCAATACATTTTACCAGATAACCAACTAACCAGCTCAGCTGGATCAACATCTACAGACAGATTTTATGTTTTAAAGCATAAAATTGATAAGCCTCAAGGAACATAAACAATGGAAAGCTTTTTTAGTATTTTTCTCACTTTTGCAGACTGGTTCACATACAATCTTCTCGGCCTTGAGAAAGGATTAAAACTTACAGAAAGTGTGCATTTTTTTATTTATGACACTTTAAAAATTATCACTCTCATTATCATAATAATTTACCTTATTGGTCTAGCTAGGGCCTCCATGGATATGGAAAGGGTCAGAACCTACATTCAAGGCAAAAACCGTTTCACAGGTTACCTGCTCGCCTCTTTTTTTGGAGCAGTAACACCTTTTTGCAGTTGTTCTAGTATCCCACTTTTTCTTGGGTTCACCGCCGCTCGTATTCCTGTGGGAATTACTATGGCATTCCTTATCACATCACCAATCATTAACGAAGTAGCTATAGTTTTACTAGGATCAATACTTGGTTTTAAATTTATGCTGGCCTATCTTGCGGTCGGTTTTACAGCGGGTATCATTGGTGGTTTCTTTTTCGATATGATCAAAGCTGAGCGCTTTCTTACGCCTATTGGTCAACAATCCACGAGAACTATTCCACTTGCAACAATGGGTGCACCTGCAGCCCCAATACAGCCGGCACCGGGCCTTGCTATGGCTGGTGGTGGCTGTAACAGTGATAAACCACAACCAATAAAGGAGAATTCCTGGAAGGCACGACACGAATTTGCCAAAGCTGAAACCCAACAAATTGTTAAACAGATTTGGAAATGGGTAATTGTAGGTATTGGTGCTGGAGCGATTTTCCACGGCTACGTGCCACAGGGCTGGGTTGAAACATATCTTGGTAGTGCTGAATGGTGGACCGTACCAGTTGCCAGTCTATTGGGTATCCCACTTTATTCAGGTGCAACATCCATAGTACCTGTTGCCGAATCAATGCTGGCAAAAGGTGTTCCGGTTGGAACCATGCTTGCTTTCATGATGAGTGTTGTTGGCGCGAGTTTTCCTGAATTTATCCTGCTAAAACAGGTGATGCAAACAAAAATGTTAGTCCTTCTTTTCTGTCTGCTCCTTGTGATCTTTACCCTCACTGGCTGGCTGTTTAATGCTATTGCCCCAATGCTCGGTATCTAAAAAGTTACAGATCGGTAAACCGGAGATAAAACTCTGGTTTACCGATATCAAAATTACTCTTGTGAGAGCATTGCCTCTTTTAGATCTTCGTCGGCAGGTTCTTCACTCAACCAAATACCATAGAGAGCTGCTCTAAATTCTGGGCTATCTATAACAAGAGCTTCGGTGCCATTCTTTACAATACGAACTTTGCCACCATTTGCCTCAAAAACAAAGGTGTCATCTACTTTTATTTCTTCTTTGAAGACATTAATAAATGCCTCAATCTGCTCCTGAATTGGTACAACATCACCACCGGTTGCATTTTCAAACCCTTCTCGTGTAGCACTCTCCATTTTTTCACTGGTAATCATGCTAGAAATTATATCGAGACGAATCAGAGCTGTACCAACCCCATTCATTACAGAGTCCGCACTTCCCTCACCCTTCTCTGCATAAAGACTACCAACATACAGATCCATGAAGAACTTAGTCCGCACACCAGCGCCAACAATATACAGTTTTTTTCCATTTATATTTAATTCATCCTCGAGTACGACCTCTTCAACCGTGACAGCAGAAACATTTTGAACCATGACGAGTGCTACAACCATCAGACTTGCAAATAATTTTCTCATAAGATCCTCATTTTAGTTTTTACTTTTCAACATTATTGACAGTTTGTCGAATTTAGCAGACAGTCTCTTTTTTACAATCACTTTATTATAGGCTGATGTTTTCTCTTGCGCCCAACAAACGAGTGCGGGTAAACTTGGCCGAATCTATTTTATAACATAAATTAATTGAAGGGATTATCAGCAATCATGTCTGAGCGTTATCGTTTTAATCGTCTTGAAGTTGCCGGCTCTTTTGGAGACCTTGGTGCACTTTTACCAATTGCCATTGGTATGATTATGCTCAATGGACTTAATCCATTTGGTTTGTTCTTCTCTATTGGCCTTTTTTATATATTTGCTGGTGTCTATTTTGGTGTCACCATTTCAGTACAACCAATGAAGGTGATCAGCGCTTATGCTTTAGCAACGGCACTGAGCCCATCTGAAATTGCTGCCTCAGCTCTTCTTATGGCAATCTTCCTTTTTTCTATGGGAATTACCGGGGTTATTACCCATATTGGCAGACTTGTCCCCACAAGTGTTATTCGCGGGGTTCAGCTAGCAACAGGCACACTCCTTATGGCCGAAGGTGTACGATTTGTTGTTGGCACCTCCACGTATCAACTGAGCCAAGGCATAAGTGAACCATATCTAGCAATACAGTCTATTCTCACTCTGCCAATTGGTATTTTTATCGGTATTATAAGTGCTGTAATCACACTGTTTTTTCTATCCAGTAAAAAAGCGCCTGCTGGTATCATTGTAATTCTTTTCGGTATAATGGCAGGATTGCTTTTAGGGACCCATGAGGGGTTTAGTGCGATTAGCTTTAAAATTAACCTTCCAGACATTCTCCCCTTTGGCACCCCAACATCTGTTGATTTTTCTTTTGCACTGTTGATGCTTGTTTTGCCACAGCTACCGATGACTATCGGTAATGCCGTTGTGGCTAATGCTGATCTTTCAAAACAGTATTTTGGAAAAAAGTCAGAAAAAGTCACCCCAAAAGCTTTATGTATCACTATGGCACTTGCCAACTGCTTGTGTTTCTTTGTGGGTGGAATGCCACTCTGTCATGGTGCTGGTGGTCTTGCATCACATTATGCCTTCGGAGCACGTACAGCAGGATCAAATCTAATTATTGGTGCAATTTTTATATTACTTGCCATTCTTCTTGGTAGTCATGCTGTCACGCTTTTACAACTCATCCCATTTTCAGTTATGGGTGTTCTTCTGTTTTTTGCTGGCAGTCAATTAGCTCTTACAATCATGGATATGTCAGATAGGAAAGAATTTTTCGTTATTTTTGCAATGCTAGGAATAACTCTGGTGACGAATTTAGCTATCGCCTTTGGTGTTGGTATAGCTCTAGCCTATCTTCTAAAATCAAACAAGCTCACTATTTAACCAATATAGACCTGCTATTCAGCACATTACGCAAGCCCAGTCAAACACTCTTCTTCTCGTATAAATTAGATAATAAAAAATTTGATTTTCAAAGCACTCTAGTGTTAGGCTTATTTACATGCAGTCTTAAATGACTGCCAATACTAGCTCGATATAAAAAGGAAATAATCATGTTAAAGAATCTATCTATCAAGACAAAAATTGGTGGCATGGTAGCTATTCTATTGCTATTGCTGGGAATAAATGGAGGTATTGGGTTCTATGGAATAATAAATGAGGAAGCTGCAGCACATGAAACCCAGGTACTGCTAGAATATGAGGAAGCACTGCTCGAACGAGAACTCGACCACTTCAAGTGGGCTGCAGTCGTTAGTAATTTTCTTTTAGACACATCCTCACAAAAGCTCAATGCACAAACAGATGGAACAAAATGTAAACTTGGCAAATGGCTTGGTGACCAAGAGAAAATAAATCAATTTAAAGCCATTGACCCAAAAATTGCTGGAGTCATCTCAGACCTCACCCAAAAGCACGCAAAACTACATCAAGGTGCTGTCAGCATCAATGATTTAATGATGAAAGGTAATGGAGACAAAGGTGCTGTTTTGGGGGAGATGCAAAGCATATTTTTGAATAGAATAATGCCATCTCTAAAGGAGGTTCAAGGTACAATCACTTCTTTAATTGATATTATTAAGGTGCACATTGTTAGCCAAAATGAAATACAAGTCCAACTTACCCATTCAACCAAAAGAAATATTACATTACTCACCGTACTTGCCGTTGTTATAGGATTTACGATTAGTTTCTTTATTGTAAAGCTTCTTACTGGCCAAATTAGAGAGACAGTCGAATTTGCAGACAACCTTGCAACGGGAGATTTCTCAAAAAAACTCAACATCGCACAAAAAGATGAAATAGGCTCCCTTGCTGTTTCACTGAATAACATTGTTGCCAATCTTAGAACAATGGTTGGCGAAATAAAGACGAGTAGCTCATCTGTTTCTTCAACCTCCGATACTCTTTCAGCGGTATCAACACAACTCTCCGGTAGTGCGGATCAAACTTCAGCTAAATCTGATAATGTTGCAGTTGCCGCAGAAGAGATGAGTTCCAACATGGATTCAGTTGCAGCTGCAACTGAGCAAGCAGCGACGAATATCAATATGGTTGCTGCAGCCTCTGATGAAATGACATCAACCATTACCGAAATTTCAGAGAATACAACAAAGACTAGCTCTATGGCCGCTGAAGCCTCAACTAAAGCTGACCAGGCATCTCAAAAAGTTGATGAACTTGGTCAATCAGCCGAAGAAATTAGCAAGGTCACAGAAACTATCACAGAAATTTCAGAACAAACCAACCTTCTAGCGCTCAATGCAACTATCGAAGCAGCAAGAGCCGGTGAAGCAGGCAAAGGCTTTGCTGTCGTTGCAAACGAGATCAAGGAACTAGCGAAACAAACAGCTGAGGCAACACTTGAGATTAAAAACAATATTGAAGAAGTTCAATTAGCCACTCAAAATACTGTTCAGGAAATTAATGAAGTAAGTGTTCTCATCAAAGATGTAAACGAAATGTCAACAACAGTAGCTTCTGCAATTGAAGAACAATCTGCCACGACCCAAGAGATTGCTGGCAATATTGATCAAGCCTCAAGCGGCATACTGGAAGTTACAGAGAACATTGCACAGATGGCAACAGTAACGACTGATATTGCAACTGAAATTTCCGAGGTAAATACAGC
>PPCM01000212.1_pt1 | contig 74143 bp, 59 predicted proteins | sample 1555541 | NCBI WGS metagenome assembly PPCM01 (sample SAMN05284479, study PRJNA326546) | Marine sediment metagenome, whole genome shotgun sequencing project. | isolation source: marine sediment | place: Germany: Wadden Sea | collected 2012-09-05 | reverse complement strand
ACGTATAGAGGAATAAGTATTACTCCAAGTACAGAAGGAACAGTTAATCCAAATGCATTAGGAGAATATACAGTAACATACACAGCAGTGAGCACATCAGGTATAGAAGTAAAAGCAACAAGAGTTGTTACAGTAGAAGACACAGCGACTCCTGAACTTGCAGTTATCCCAACAACAGAGACAATTGAGTTGGGAAGCAGCTACGATGTAATGCACGGTGTAACAGCAACTTACAGAGGAATAAGTATTACTCCAAGTACAGAAGGAAGTGTTAATCCGAATGCAATTGGAACATACATAGTCACATATACAGCAGTGAGTACATCGGGTATAGAAGTGAAAGCAACTAGAGTTGTTACAGTAGAAGATACAGCAACTCCTGAACTGGCAGTTATCCCAACAACAGAAACAATCGAGTTAGGAACTAGCTACGATGTAATGCACGGTGTAACAGCAACTTATAGAGGAATCGGTATTGACCCAAGTGTAGAAGGAACAGTTAATCCGAATGCAATTGGAACATACATAGTCACATATACAGCAGTGAGTACATCGGGTATAGAAGTGAAAGAAACTAGAGTTGTTACAGTAGAAGATACAGCGACTCCAGAGTTAGCAGTAGTGCCAACAACAGAAACTATTGAGCTAGGAACTAGCTACGATGTAATGAACGGTGTAACAGCGACGTATAGAGGAATAAGTATTACTCCAAGTACAGAAGGAACAGTTAATCCAAATGCATTAGGTGAGTATACAGTAACATACACAGCAGTGAGTACATCGGGTATTGAAGTAAAAGAAACAAGAGTTGTTACAGTAGAAGATACAGCGACTCCAGAGTTAACAGTAGTGCCAACAACAGAAACAATTGAGTTAGGAACTAGCTACGATGTGATGCATGGCGTAACGGCTACGTATAGAGGAATAAGTATTGATCCAAGTGTAGAGGGACGTGTTAATCCAAATGCAACTGGAACATATACAGTAACATATACAGCAGTAAGTACATCGGGTATAGAAGTAAAAGCAACAAGAGTTGTTACAGTAGAAGATACAACAGCACCAGAGATTGCAATATATCCAGATGTTCAAACGATTGAATTAGGTGAAGGGTATACAAATGCTGATTTGATTGACTTATTAGTGGTAACGGAGGCAGGCTTAAGTGCAACAAGTATATTTAATAATATTGATTTAACTCAAGTAGGGACATATTATATAACATACACAGCCATAGATAAAGCAGACTTAACTGCAACAGCAGTAAGAACGTTACATATTGTAGATACAACGGTACCAATGATTGATGCTACTTCTCCAGTTATAATAGAAAGATACAGTACTACTGTAATTGATTTTATGAATGCTGTAACAATTACAGAAGCAGGTACGTATAATGTTGTAACATCTGGAGCCGTAAATGTAAACGAAGTAGGAGACTATACAATAACGTACACTATAACAGATGCTCAGAATCAAACGGATACTACTTCAAGGATTTATAGAGTTGTAGATACTATGGCACCAGAGTTAGCTGTTGTACCTAAGACAGTTGTTCATAAGTTAAATGAAGTATTTGATATAGCAGATGGTGTAACGGCGACAGATAATGGTATTGATATTACGGATGAAGTTGTATCAGTCAGTGCAGTAGATACAAGTGTGGTTGGTGAGTACTATGTAACTTATACAGCAGTAGATGGTGTAAACCCAGATGCTCAAGAGGTAAGAAAAGTTATAGTTTATGATCCAAGCGAATTATCATTAATTGTTGACCCTGTTATTGTAAAAGTATTGTCTGGTGCATCTATCGATGTGATGGATGGCGTTATATCGTCCGGTGCAGTAAGATTAACTACTGAGGGTAGTATTGATGTTACTTCATACGGTGCATATACAATTACTTATACAGCTATAAATAAACATAATGATCAAGTTGAAAAAATAAGAACATATATAGTTGCTCCAAGTGATGATGCAACGTTAAAAGAACTGGGACCTATATCTGATACAGATTATAAATCAAATGTACTTATTTATAATATTGAATTACCAATAGGCACTACAGAAGTACCAGATGCGACACCTGTAGTAAATTATGAAAAAGCTACATATATTATGACAAAAGCAGCTATCCTGCCTGGAACAACAGAGATATTTGTTACAGCGGAAGATGGCGTTTCAACAAACTTATATATAATTAACTATACTGTTAAGAAACCATCAGCCCCAGCAAGTGGCGGTGGTGGAGGCGGATTTGGTGGCGGTGGAACACCACCACCGGAACTTGATGAGTTCTTAATTATTGAAGAACCAACAGTTTCACCATTAGGCGCTATTGACTACTTTGATCCGTACATACAAGGGTATACAGATGGCACATTTAACCCCGAAAGAGGCGTAACGAGAGCAGAATTAGCGACGATATTTGCAAGAATACTAAAACTAGAGTTAAAACCTACAGGAAGTGCTATTTTTGATGATGTAGATGATGAAAAATGGTATTACGAATATGTAAGGGCTACAGAAAAGATTGGTTTATTTGGTGGATATGGAGATGGAACGTTTAGACCAGATCAGTCAGTATCAAGGGCCGAGATAGCAGTAGTATTCTCAAGATATTGGGATTATGTTGGTGCAATGGTTGATGATATGGATACTGATTTTGATGATGTTTATGGACATTGGGCATATGTATATATCAACAAATTATATAATGCCGGTGTTGTACAAGGATTTGAAGATGGTTCATTTAGACCAAATGAAAAAACTAAACGAGAGCATATCGTAATCATGGTTAATAAGATACTTTCAAGACCAAAATTAAATACTAAAAAAGCTTCATTCCCTGACATGCCAAATAGACATTGGGCATATGGTGATGTTGAAGCAGCAACAGTTGAGTATATACCGGAACCAGAAACAGAAAGTGAAACAGAATAATAAAAACCCGAGAAGAATTGTTTTCTTCTCGGGTTTTTTTATGTTATAGCTAGAAAGTGGAGATACCACTTTGTTCTTGAATGTAATACTGGATAGTCTTATAAAGTGGTGTTTCTATATCGTTTGTGTAATCTTTAGTATAAATACCATTCTTGTTTTCCCAAAGTCTATAAAAATAATCATTCACAGATATTGAAAAAGGATGGCTAGATGATGATTTGGTTATAACATCTAATTCATAGTTAAAATCATCTAAATTTCTTCTTGTGAAATTGGCGGACCCACCGATAGATATAAGATTACTATCTATTTTAAAAATCATGAGTTTTGTATGAAACTGTTCACCTGTAGTTTCATACCATTTCAGTTGGATTTTTCCATTTGAAGCTTTTACTAAATGTGAAGCAACAGGTTTGTTTGGTACGCCATTTTTCTTTAAGCCAAAAGCATCTTTGTTTTCGTCGAGAATTATTTTTATGGAAACATCTCTTTTAGAGGCTTCGATTAGTTTTTTTATAATCTTTTGGTGTGACAAGTAAAAAGATGCTATACATATTTCATCGCCACTATTCGTTGCATCGATGTTTTTTAGTATTTCATTTTTAATCTTTGATTCTGATGCAAACCGAACTTCGACTTGATCTTTGTTTTGAACTGTCGACGAAGTATTAATAGGTATGTTCAAGGATTGATTAGCTGACTGTGCTACTGCTTCTTCCATAATTAATAATTCATTTACCATGTTGCCATCTATTCTATAAGCGATATTAGAATGTAGCGAACTAGGGTTGTGAGGGTTTGCAGAAGCAATAAGTGCACTCTTGTCAGTGATAACAACCTTTCTGTGGTTTGCTTTGAACCTTAGGAGGCGCAAAATGCCTGTTATATTTGTTTTTTCTTTTGAAGTCGCAAAGATGTTTGGGATGAACTGAAAACCTTTTATAGGGAGGAATCTGAGCCCCATATCATAAAACCCATCATATAGAAAATTGCTGTCTCGTACATTATCTAAGTTAGAAATAATAACTTTAATGTTATTATCTTTTAATGCTTTTATGTATTGAGTTTCATAGACACCATAAAAATTATTGATAGGATCAGTTATAAAAATTATATTAATGTCTGGATTAGTATTTTTTTTAGTTATGAGTGCTTGTGTTAAAAGACCACCGATATCTATATAATCTGCATCAGTAGTATTATATGTATCATTAAATAAAAAGAAATCTAAGACTATATAATCATCTGCTTCAATAATGAGGTTGTTGATTTCATTAAATATTGATTGCTCTATTATTCTTGTGTTTTTGTTTGTATAAGTTAAGTCATAAAGAAAAGAGATATTGTCAGTATAGTAAGAGGGACTAATATAAGAAATATTCTTTGGTAGCGGTTTGTATAAACCCCAAAGCGTACTTATACAATATAAAAGTGCAATACTTGCAATGATTGATTTTGAAGTGAAATATTTTTGTATTATTATCATAAATAACTCCTATGAAAAAGTTGTTTAATAAAAGACAGCTTTAACCGAATGGTTAAAGCTGAAATAATCATTTTAATTTTGTGATACTGCTTGATTGTAATATTTTTTTAGCTCAGATGGTATATTCTTTTTAATGATGTAATTTTGATAGTTTTTAAAATAAAATACAACATTAATATCAGTTGTCTTGAACTGCTTAAATGCAATAATTAAAGGGGCTAAAAGTGCAAAGCCATAGTACATAAAATAGTTCAAGAAGAACACGCTTACAGCTATTGAGACAATTAGAGAAACACTTAGAAAGATAGTAACTGTTTTTTTGATATCTTTTCTAATAGGATTATTCTCAACAAGAACACCTCTCTCAGTAAGTTGCTTTGTAAAAGGTAAGCCAAAGTAAAGGCCAATAAGCATTTGTGTCATGCATAGTCCACCTACAGCTAAACCAAGTGCTATAAATATTAAATAGAATAAATAGTTCATATATTAAAATCCTTTCTCTAGTAGTATTAAAAGTATACAATAAATGCTAGTTTTTTGCATTAATATTGGCGATATTTATTGTTTAGAAGGTATTTTTAATTTCATTAGTATAGCATATAGCACTGGTATGAATATTAATGTCAGGAATGTTGCGATTAACAAGCCACTTATTAATGCTATTGCCATAGGGACAAAGAGTGAACTTTTTGATAATGCAAGTGGCAACAAACCTACAGTAGTAGTAATGGTTGTAAGCATAATTGGTTTAAATCGTCTATCAAAAGCTTGTAATAGTGCTTCTTCGATTGAAGCAGATTGTTTTTTATAGTGATTAATATGTTCAATAATTAATATGGCATTGTTGACAACTATACCAATTAAACTAATAATACCTAACAAGGCTGTAAATGATAATGATGTATTAAAAATAAACAGTCCAATAATGGAACCAACTATAGAGAGTGGAACGGTATAAAGAACTATAAGTGGTTGCAAAAATGAATTAAATTGAATCATGAGTATAAAGTATATTATAATCAGAGAAATACCAGCAAATTTAATTGCTTCACCGAAGTACTTGTCTATTTTTTCTTTTTCTCCATCATATGATATTTTAATATTTTCAGGTTTATCAAGTTCTAGGTATTTTTCTTCAATAGATTCTTGAATTTTAACATTATTATAACCAGGCTCAACATCACACAAAACGGATACTGAACGTTTTCCGTTATAATGATGAATTTGAGGTTGGGTTTCTTGTAATGAAATATCTGCAATTTGTTTAAGTATGATATTCTCATTTGTTACTAAAGAATGAATCGGTAGATTTTTCAAATCATCGATGTTATCAATATTTGATTTAACAAGAATGTCATATTCATTGTTTTCAAATTTGAAAACAGTTGATTCAACACCTTTTAAAGCGTAGTTTATATCACGTTGGATATCATATTTACTTATACCTAATCTATTATAAACGTTGGATTTTATATCAACATTGTATTCGAATGTTTTTTCATTCATATTATCTCGGACATTTGTCGTTCCCGGAATAGTGTTAATCAAATCAATAAGTCTACTAGACTCAGTTCTAAGGACTGATAAGTCATTGCTATTTATTCTAACTTTTATGACTGCGTCACTAGGCTCAGAGTGTTCTAATAGCTTTATGGTAGCCTGTCCTTTGTCAATTGAAGAATCGATTTTCTCTTGTAATGCAGCAACAAGTGCAGCGTTATCTTTAAAAGGACTATCTGTAAGATCGGTTTTCATAACTATTTGCCCGTAATTTTTACCTTGTGGAGCTTTTAACATCGTCACATAAAACTTTGGAAAGCCGTCCCCAACAATTGAAAAATAGTCAATTATTTCACTTTGGTTATCTAGTATATCTTCTATATGACCCAGTGTATTGGATGTGTTTTCTATGGTTGAAAAACTTGGGGTATGCAGATCCATATATATTAAATCTTTATCAGTGTAAGGAAAAAAAACAAACCCAATTTGAATTACAAGAATAACTGCAAGTGCAAATAATCCAATACTACTTAGCAATGTGCTTTTTTTATATTTTAGAGCTTTAGTAAGAATACGCCTAAATACTGCACGTAATAATGATGCGTTTTTAGAAGATTTTTCTCTGTTTTCTTTAAAGAATATATATGCCATCGTAGGTGTGACAAATATTGCATTAATATATGAAATACTTAATGCGCAAATCACTGTGAAAGGTACACTAAAAACATAATCTCCTGATGGACCAGTGAGTAGTATGAGTGGCATAAATGTTACTATAGTTGTTAAAGTCGCAGAAAAAACAGGGATAGCAGATTCTTTAACCCCATTGATACAAGCTGACATTTTTTCTTCATTATTGTTAATCTTTACTTGGATCGCATCACTAATAACAATGGCGTTGTCGACTAGCATACCCAGAGCGATAATGAGGCCTGCGGTTGATATTTCGTGAATTTCCACACCGAAAAACTTCATGAAAATAAAAGATATTAATATTGATGAAGGTATAACAGTGGATATAATAATCGCATTACGTATACTCATACCAATAAAGACTATTATAACAACTAAAATAATACCTATTATCAAATTTTTCATAAACTTACTGATAGCATGACTGACATCATCAGGCTGATATACTATAAGTTCACAATTGACATCGTGTGGTAAAGAGGTTTTTAGCTCACTTAACTTAGACTTGATATCTTCGCCAACGCTTACTACATTTTTGTTTTTTTCAAAATAACCAGATAAGAGCAATGCATTTTTTCCATTGTGTTTAAAAAAGGTATTAGAATCTTTTGAGGTCCACTGAAGAGATGCTACGTCTTTAAGGCGTACGACTTGTCCAGTTTCAGAAGAAATCTTTACAATTGTAGAGGAAATATCGTCCAAAGAGGTAAAGGACGCAGGTGTTTTAACATTGATTTCATTATACTTTGAGACAATACTTCCAGTAGGTATTTCGATATTTTGTGCCTGCAATATATTTGAAATATGGACGAGTGACATATTGTAATAATTTAATTTTTGATAATCTACAATAACACTAAGATTTCTTTCGTTATTTCCAAGCAACTCAAACTTAGATACACCGTCAATATTAGTTAATTCTTGTTGAATGATACTTGTGTATTCCTCAAGCTCTAGCAGTGAAAAAGAATCACTAGAAATGGATAGAAAAACACCTGATGTATCTGTAACATTGGTGTCAATCTCTATATCATAAGCTTGCTTGGGCAGTTCCCCTTGGATGTCTGATTTTATTCTACGAAGATAATCCCAACTGGCATCAGGTGCAACATCAGTATGAAGCCATATTATAACATAAGAAAAATTATTACTTGAAGTTGAGTAACTATAGTTATAACCAGGGATTTCACGGATTTTGTATTCTATTTTTTCGGTAACCATCTTTTCGACATCTTCTGAAGATGCACCTGGGTAGATGCAACTGATAACTGCAGCAGGAGCTGATACATCAGGACTTTCCTGTTTTGGTGTTGTAAAGTAGCTATAAACACCAAAAAACATAAGTAACATGACAAGACTGAGGGTTATACGTCTTTTATTAATAACTGAGGTCATAAATTGATTAAACATATTATTCACCATCATTCATAATGCTAATTTTAGACATGTTTTTTATGTTATTAATGCCAGAGATGATTAGTTGATCACCTTCGTCAAGCCCTGAAACAATGACATAATCATTTAGTACAATTTTAGTGTCAATATATTTTTTGACAGCTATATTGTTTTCTACTATATAGACATAGCTTTGTCCATCTGAGCGAACACTAGTAATAGGAATAGAAATGCCAGATTCTTGACCGATGATAATAGATACCTCAGCGAACTGACCAATCACGAAATAATCGTCTTTTATTTCTATAGTAGCTGTATAAGTGCGCGTATTTGAATCTGGAAGTTTTGAAATACTGGAGATTTCACCATCTATTTGATCGTCATTGACCATTACTTTTGCAATCATACCTTCTTTGATAGTTTTGATATCATCAGGAATAATACCAATACTTACAGTTGGGATATCGTTACTAGCAAGAATAATTGGGTGACCTGCTTGAATATTTTCACCTACTTTATATAAGACATCTAATACATACCCATCAAAATCAGATTTTAAAGTTGTTTCACTTAACTGATTAGTACTGTTTACATATGCCGTTCTTGCACTTTCAAAAGTTGCTTTTGCAACTTCGTATTCTGTTTTAACAGTGTCAAACTGGTATTCGGAAATGGCCTGCTCTTTAAATAATTCTTGATTGGCAATATAGTATTTTTCGGCATGGTTAAAAGCACTTTTTGCTTGGTTAAAAGTTGATAAAGCATTCTCTGCTGATAATGAATAGTCTTGCGTTTCTAATGAAGCAAGAGTTGAATTATCAGAAATGTAATCACCTTCTGACACGAAAAGCTCACTAATTTTCCCTGACACTTTAAAACTATATTTTTTTATAGTATCAGCATTAATAGTACCCAAATAGTCAACCGTTATTGGAAAACTATCATTTGATAGATGCATGACATGTACTGGAGTAGTGGCTTCAATAGGGGTTGGTGCATCCGCTGTATTTGAAGAGCAACCCACTAATACTATTAAGATTATTTGAAGTGCTATAATTTTATTTTTCATGATTACCATCCTTATAAGTAGGTGATGTGATTCCATACAGAAATATTGAGCCTACATCTCTTAATAATTTTGCTATGTCAATATGCTGTTGCCTTGCTTGATTTTGTTCTATAATGCCAAAGACGATACTTTCTATACCCATGACTATTAACTTTGGGCTAATATCGTCTCTAATAATGCCTTCGGATACACCTTGTGTAATTAAGTCTTCGGCGCATGTTTTCTTGAAACGAGCAAATTCATCAATACAAACCCATATTTGTGGGTACTGATATTGCAATTCATTTATGAAATGAATTGGCAATTCTTGATTTAAATTAATCATGATTAATTTCTCAAGCTTAACGGGTATGGGATCATTACTAGCAACGATGCTTGAATTTTCTGAAATCTCTCTTTTAATTATACTATCAATTAGTTCTTCAATCAAATTTTCTTTACTATCATAGTATTTATATATGGTTTTTTTGCTGATTTTTGCTGATTTAGCAATATCAGACATTGTAAATTTTTTGAAGCCATACTGACTTATTTGTTTTATAGCTTCGTTTTCGATAAGATTTTTCATAAGCACCTCCGGAAACCTGAAATGTGAATGTGGGTTTCTGAATCTAATATATACCTTAAATTATTAAAAGTCAATCATTTGAGTTAAAGATATATGTTAAAATGTAGGCAGATAGGGAGTGATTGGTATGAAGCGATTAATTAAAAAAACATCATTTGATTCTTTAGAAAAGGAACTGAATTTCTTTACAGATAAGGGCGTTATTAAATCTGATCAAAGGGATACAATCTTGAAATCATACGATATAAAAGAGAAGATAAGTTTTGTCAGAGTAGTTTTAATAATAGGTGCGATACTTGTTGGATTAGGGGTATTAAGTTTTGTTGCGAGTAACTGGCAAGTGATCAATAGTTCTATGAAGATAGGCATTATAATAGTGGGACTCGGTGTAAGTATGTACATGTCATTTAGAACAAGCAGAGATTATGAAAAAACATCCAAAGCATTATTGTATCTTTCGATTTTGTTTTTTGGTGCAGGTATATTTTTGATTGGTCAGATATTCAATATTAGTGGAGAATTCTCCGGTGCATTCATTATATGGGGCATAGGTACAATCTGTATTGGCTATATTTTTGAAGAAAAATCGATATTTAGTTTTTCTATCTTGTTATTCATGATCTTTATTGGAATGAATATGAAGATAGACTTTGGATTGCATTTAATAGGCATATTGTTGATTACAGAGATTGCATATTTTTTCATACCTAAAAATGGATTTTTATGCTTTTTAAATAATTTAAAACTTTTATTTGTTGTATGGTGGGTTTTGGCAGCATTAAATATAGAAGGCATTTATGGTGTCTTATTATTTTTACTGATTGGTGTATTAATGAACTTTGTAAACCAAAAGGTGTACACACACATTTATTCAATTCAAGGAAGAATCATTATAGGGATAACAGGTATTATATTAACATTTGAAGATGTTTGGAAGGATATATTTGCTTCAGATGTTGCACAGGTTATTTCTATAATCGTAGGGATATTGGTATTTGCATATTTCTTATTATATGTAAGAAAACAGTCGGTAATAGCATTGGTGTTTTTATGTGTTTTAGTGTTTAGATACTATATGGACACATTGTTTAGTTTCCTTCCAAAATCAATATTTTTCATAATTGGTGGAATTATATTATTAGGATTTGGATTCTATTTTGAAAGAATTAGAAAAGCAAATGGAGGAATACAAAATGAAATTGAAATCAAATAAGTTGGTTGTAAAATATATTGTAGCATTTATAATATGTTTAATTTTGATAGCAGTTGTGGCAATACCTAAAGTATATATTTCTATAACAGGTGATACTGTACTTGTTAAAACTGAAGCAGTTGATCCAAGAGATTTATTTAGAGGAGATTATGTTGCCTTGGCTCTTGGTTTAGAAATGATAACAAGAGATCAAATAAGTGAAGAGGTATATAAAGATATAAATGAAATAAACAAAATGGAGGAGTCTTTATATGAACAAGAGATTTTTGTATTATTGAAAGAAAACAATGGCATTCATGAAGTGTCAGATGTAGCATTGCAAAAGCCTGAAGCAGGTATATATTTGAATGCTATAATAGTTGGTACTTATGAAAATAATGATAGTCATGAGCTTGAGAGTATTCAACTAAGGTACGAGATTGATAGATATTTTGTTGAAGAAAATACAGGGAAAAATTTAGAAGATATGATTCGAGAAGGTAACGCATTTGCAAAACTGAAAATCAAAAATGGGGATGCGTTAATAGTGGAAATCATCGAAATAAAATAGAGTCAAATAGTGAGATTTCTGAAGCGATATGTTAGAATAAACGAGGCTTAATAATCATAGAAAAGAGAAATAAAAATGTTAGGTAGATTACTATTATATTTAGGAATGCTTATTGTAGGCATTATAATTGGAAAGACGATAAAAATTAAAGACAAAAGCATGAAAAATATTCAAAGGTTTCAAATAGTAGCTATTTCGATTTTACTCTTTACTATGGGCGTTGGTATTGGTGCAGATAAAAAAGTTATTGGTTCTATTACTGAGATTGGAGTAAAGGCAGGCGTAATTGCTATTTTCACAATAGTAGGAAGTGTACTTGGGGTGTTTTTGTGTAGAAAAATGCTAGGAATCAATATGAAGGGCGAAAAAAATGACTAAAATAATAATGTGTTCTGTAGTCGGAGGAATATTAGTAGGGCTATTACTTATTCCTGAGTCTATGTTGAACTATACGGGGTACTTAATAGATGGGGGTCTTGTTTTATTGCTTTTACTTGTGGGGCTAGATATAGGAACACAGTCAGGAATCAGAAAAGAAATAAAAAAAATGGGAATTGCTATTTTAATAGTTCCTTTGATGACTGCCATAGGCAGTATAGGTGGCGGCATGGTAGCTGGATTTTTACTTAAAATGCCAGTAAAAGAATCCGCTGCAGTTGGGGCTGGATTTGGGTGGTATTCATTTTCTGCAATTGCCCTTGCTGATTATTCTACTGAGTTAGGTGCCATTGCATTTTTAAGCAATGTTATAAGGGAATTACTGGCAATATTGCTAATACCATTTATAGCATTAAAAATAGGCTATTTAGAGGCAATCGCGCCAGCGGGTGCTACAGCAATGGACACAACATTACCGATAATAAGTAGAAATACAGAGTCGAAAATAGCAATATATGCATTTATATCAGGTTGTTTGCTATCAATGCTTGTACCTGTTTTGGTACCGTTGATTATTAGTATATAGAAATTATATTTTAAAATATGGAGGAGAGAATGATGAACCAATTAAATCAATTTAGTGGGAGTTCGGAATATGTAGTTTCAGAAGAACTCATGCATTCAGTAAATGTAGCAATTGCTTTGGAAAAACCACTGTTAATAAAAGGAGAACCAGGAACTGGAAAAACAATGTTAGCCCTTGCAATATCAAAAGCCTTGTCAAAAGAGCTGATTATATGGAATATTAAATCTACAACAAAAGCACAAGATGGGCTTTATGTTTATGATACTGTACAAAGGTTATATGATAGTCAATTTGACGCCGGAAATGTAGCGGATATAAAGCATTATATAAAACTAGGGAAACTAGGTGAAGCTTTCAATACAGAAGAACAAAAAATATTGCTTATAGATGAAGTGGATAAAGCTGATTTAGAATTTCCTAATGATTTGTTGTGGGAGTTGGATCAAATGGAATTTTACATTCCAGAGACAAAAGAAACAGTGAAGGCGAAAAAACGCCCTATAGTAATTATTACATCTAATGCAGAGAAAGAGTTACCAGATGCATTTTTGAGACGTTGTATATTTCACTATATTGCTTTTCCACCTCCTGAAAGAATGGAAGAAATAATAAGAGTTCATTTTCCAAAGATAGATCAAGTACTACTAGAGCAGTCTCTGGGAGCGTTTTATAAATTACGTGAGATGAACGAGTTGCAAAAGAGACCAAGCACATCTGAATTATTAGATTGGATACAGGCGCTTATGATTGCAGGTATACCGTATGAGCAAATAGAAGAAAAGATGCCATTCATGGGTGTTTTGATTAAGAAGAATCAAGATTTGGAAGTTATAGAGGACTATCATGAGAAGGGATATTCTTTAGGTAGGTGGGGCTAATGTTCACACAGTTTTTTTACTATTTAAAGGCAAAAGGGCTTAATGTATCGTTAAATGAGTGGATGGTACTTATAGAAGGCCTGAACAAAGGGCTTGCCAATGCAAGTTTTATGGGGTTTTACCAATTGTGCAGAACTGTATTAATTAAAAATGAGGCAGATTATGATAAATTTGATGTTGCATTTGCAACATATTTTAAAAAAATCAAACCTTACGAAGAAATTCCAAATGAATTTTGGGAATGGTTAGACAAAGAAGAAGTAGAAGAAATAGAATATGATCAGTACGAACTAGGATTTAACAAATTGAGTATTGATGAACTAAATAAAAAATTTGAAGAGAGACTTGAAGAACAAAAGGAAGAGCATAATGGTGGTACATACTGGGTTGGTACAGGGGGTGCTTCAGTTTTTGGACATTCGGGTAATAATCCTAATGCAATTCGTGTAGGTGGTAAGTCCACTCGCAAGAATGCGTTGAAAGTAGCTGGTGAAAGAAATTATAAAGACTTTAGAGAAGACAAGGCTTTAGATATTCGGCAGTTTCAAATGGCATTTAGAAAACTTCGCCAATACTCTTCCAAAATAGATGTGCCAAAAACAGAACTAGATCTAGACCAAACTATTGAAGAAACATGTAATAATGCCGGGAGTTTAAAAATAGTATGGGATAGACCAAGAAAAAACACAGTGAAATTATTACTTCTTATTGACTCAGATGGATCGATGCTACCGTATATGAATTTATGTAATCAATTATTTCAATCAGTGAGTAGGTCAAACCATTTTAAAGATTTGAAAGTCTTATACTTCCATAACTGTATATATGAAAAACTATACACTGATCCTACGTGTAGGCGTGGGAGATGGGTTGATACTGAATGGGTAATGAAAAATTATGGAAGTGATTATAAATTAATAATAGTCGGCGATGGATCTATGGCGCCAATAGAACTGATGAGCAAAGGCGGAAATAACGCGGTAGGCTTGTATAATAAAACACCGGGAATAGATTGGCTAGAACGTTTGAAAAAATTCTATAAGAACAATATTTGGCTGAATCCAGTGCCGAAGAGAGACTGGCCATATTCATATGGATATTTTACTATAAAAAGAATAATGCAGACATTTCCAATGTATGATTTAACATTAGATGGTCTAGAAAAAGGAATAAAGAAGTTACTTAATCCAAAGAGCTAAATAATAAAAGCAATTACTAAGTAAATTAGTAATTGCTTGTTATTTTTCATAATATTATATTGTGATTACTTCCCACTTATCATCTTGCAAACGCTTTGTTAATGGTTCTCCCATATACTTAACTTCGAAACCAATGCTTTGCAATTGATTCACAAGACCGTTTCGCTCTGCGCATCTTTGACATGCATATAAGTTAGCACCAGCTAACTTGATTTCTTTTACCAAATCTTCCACATCTGTATCACTACATACAAGTGAATTTGAAGCACCCCATGAAGCGATTTCTATTCTATCCCACCAATTCATTGTCTGTGCTTTCAAAGTGTACATTAGCAACATGTTCATAACAGTGTCTTTGTTATCAGATGTCCATAATATAAATAAGCTCTTACCGTGCATAGTCAGTCCTCCTTATTGAAATTTACGAAAGACACCTTTGACCAATCCTAAAATTTGGCAATGGTCCACTATAATAGGTGCCATACTTGAGTTTTCTGGTTGAAGTCTAATGTGTCCTTGTTCTTTATAAAAAGTCTTTACAGTTGCTTCAGATTCGAAATTCTCGACCATAGCAACCACAACATCACCATTAATTGCAGTGTTTTGCTCTTTGATAAGAATAAAGTCGCCATCAAAAATACCAATTTCAATCATGCTATCGCCTTTAACGGTTAGCATAAAATGATTTCCATTTCCAATAAAACTTTGTGGAACTGGGAAAAAATCATTTATAGTGTCAATAGCAGGAATAGGATTGCCTGCGGCTATTTGACCAACAAGAGGAATTTCAATAGTAGTTGTTTTTAAATCATTTATTGAATTATTCTTTTGCTCTTTATTGTTATCATATAGAATTTCTATTGCGCGTGGTTTTGAAGGATCTTTACGAAGATAGCCTTTTTTAGTTAAATTAGCAAGATCCCTATGTGCAGTAGAAGTTGACTTTATGCCTAAAGAGCTACACATTTCTCTTACAGTTGGAGGATAGCCTTTTGCTGCTACTTCAGATTGTAAGTACTCAAGTATTTTTCTCTCTCTTTCTGTTAATTCTGTATTCATGCGAACACCCCTTTATTTTTTTAATATATTTAGTATTATATCATAAAAAAAACAAAAACAAAACATATGTTCTCGGTCTAGATAATATGAATAAAAGGATTTTTTGATAGAGCCTAGAATAGTATAGATATAGGGAGTGATTTGCATGGAGTGTACAAATAAGGTATCGAAGCCTGCCGTTGTAAAAGACAAAAAGGCGATACAAATAATTAGAAGAATTATAAGAAAAATTGATATAGAACGTATGAATAATTTTAATAATATTAAAGATAAAAGAGATCAATTGCATTAATAAAGCAATAAAAAGAGAAAGCTATTAAGCTTTCTCTTTTATTATTTGCATTTGGATTATTAATATGTAAATCTTAGATCATGTTATCTACAGAATCTAAAACTTTATCCATGATTTTCATTGCTTCTTTTAACTGATCTTCTGTAATGTTTAGTGGAGGAGATACAGCAATCATGTTGTTCATCTTGTAAGTTAAGAAACCTTCAGCTTTTAACATACCGATGATCTTTGCCATTGTTCCTTCTGGATCTTGTCCAAATGGTACCATTGGCTCTTGAGTTTCTTCATCTTTGATTAATTCAATCATTGAGAATAAACCGATGTATCTAACATCTCCAACACACTTGTGCTTAGCTTTTAAGTCTTCTAAGATATCACCAAGAACTGGAGCTAAAGTGTTTACGTTATCAAATACTTTTTCTTCGATGTAAGCATCGATAGTAGCGATAGCAGCAGCACATCCAAGAGGGTGACCGTTGTAAGTTAATCCACATCCAAGGATATTGTCGTCGAAGTGCTTAGCAATCTTCTCATCAACAATAACACCACCAAGAGGTGCATATCCACAAGTAGAACCTTTAGCGAAAGTGATAATGTCAGGCTTAACATCAAAGTTTTCGATAGCGAACATTTTTCCTGTTCTTCCGAATCCAGCCATTACTTCATCACAAACCATTAAGATGCCATACTTGTCACACATTGCTCTTACACCTTCGTAATATCCAACTGGTGGAATTAATACACCGTTAGATCCTACGATAGTCTCAAACCAGATAGCAGCAACTTGATCAGTTCCTTCATACTTGATTTGGTTTTCTAATAACTCTAAGTAGTATTCAGTTACATCTGCTTCTGACTCAAATTTAACTTGCTTAGGAGCTCTGTATGCGTAAGGTCCTTCGAACTTAACGAATCCAGGCATTCCTGGCTCAGCGTATTTTCTTCTTGACTCACCTGTTAATTGAGCAGCTCCGTGAGTAGCTCCATGGTAAGATCTGTATGCAGAAAATATTTTATTTCTTCCAGTGAATAATCTAGCAATTTTAATTGCATTTTCGTTTGCTTCAGCACCAGCATTTGTGAAAAATACTTTTGACATGTTGTCTGGAGCTAAATCAACTAACTTCTTAGCAGCTTCTGAACGTACGTCACAAGCATAAGAAGGAGCAATGAAAGCTAACTTTTCAGCTTGGTCTTTGATTGCTTGAATAACTTTTTTATGGCCATGACCTAAGTTCATGTTTACTAACTGAGCAGACATGTCATAAAATCTTTTACCTTCTTCGTTCCATAAGTAAATACCTTCAGCTTTAACGATTACTTCTGGGTTTAAACCTTTTTGAGCATTCCATGAGTGAAGGTTATATTTTAAATCCATTTCTTTAATTGTAGACATTTTATTTCCTCCTAATTAAGCATTAAGCTTAATCTTCATAATTAAAATTATTTTTATAATACGGGCTACAAATACATGTAGCCCGTTTCTCTATCTAATTGGTGTTGATTACTTGTTGAACTCAACAACTGATGCTGGGAATAATTCTTCGTCAGTTGGTTGTGTTGATGGGATTGGCATAGAAACCCAAGCTACATTGATTAGGTCTTTCCAAGTTACGTTGTGAGATACACTGTTGTTACCCCAAGTACCGCAACCTAATGTCATAGACATTGGCATACCGTTTGTCCAAGCACCTGAGTTAGCAAGACATTGTGGTTGGTTAACCATGATTCTTGAAGCTTTCGCTTTGTCTGCAATCTCTAATACTCTGAAGTCATGCTTAGTGTGGATACCACAAGAGTGACCAGCACCTTGGTAATCTAGTATAGCATCTAATGTTTCTAATGCGTTAGCGAAATCAGTATACTTGTGTAAAGTAGTGATTACTGATAATTTCTCTCCTGAGAATTGGTGATCAGCTCCGATTCCATCTTCTTCAACCATTACAAACTTAGTTCCTTCTGGGAACTTAACGCCTGAAACTTCAGAAATAACCTCTGGAGATTGAGCAACGATGTGTCTGCTTAATGTGTGTCCATCTGGCCAGATAGCTTCTTTTAACTTAGCTTTTTCTTCAGAACCGTTCTTAACTAAGAATCCACCAGCTCTTTCGCAAGCAGCGATGAACTCGTCGTAGCAATCTTCGTTAACGATACAGTTGTTCTCAGTTGAACAACTAGTAGCGAAGTCAAAAGTCTTTGATCTCATTACCATGTCAGCAACAGCATCTAAATCAGTAGTACCATCAATGATAGTAGTAGCGTTTCCAGTACCAACTCCAATTGCAGGAGTTCCTGAACTGTAAGCATCTTTAACCATTGCAGAACCACCAGTAGCTAAGATAGTGTCACATTGCTTCATTAATTCAGCAGAAGCTTCGATAGAAACCATTTCTGGATCGATAGCAATTACTAGATCTTCTGGAGCGTTGTACTTCTTAAGTGTAGCTCTGATGTTCTCAGTTCCATACCAGTTAGTGTTTTTAGCTTTTGGATGTGGAGCTAAGATGATTGAGTTTCTTCCTTTTAAAGCTGTGATAGCTTTACAGAAAGGAGTTGCTTCACCGTTTGTTACTGGAACTAAAGCTCCGATAACTCCGATAGGCTTAGCTACTTTGATTAATCCTTTAGCTTCGTCTCTTTCAATAACACCTACAGATTTTTCGTCTTTCATATCTCTGTAAGTTCCTTTAACTTTTACCATTTGCTTTCCATACTTATGCGGAGCAAAACCCATACCTGATTCTTCTACTAGACGAGCAGCTACTTCTTTAGCAAATTCGTCCTTTGTTCCGTTATAAGTGATAGCAGCACATAACTCATCTACTTGAGCTTGTGTATAAGTTTCTATAACTGCTTGAGCAGCTCTAGATCTTTCGATTAGTGATGAAACATAATCTTGTACATTCATTGACATTAAATTGTCCTCCTTGAAAAAAATATTAAATAAATTTAAATTATTTTTTATACGCATGAATATATAGAGCAAGAAGCATGCCAACTTTAATTTTGAGCTAATGAAAAAAATATGCGTCGCTTAAGAAAAAGAAGAAGAATGATGTTTTTTTGAATTGTATTTAATAGTCGTTGAAAAAAAACGAGCAATTTCAATGTGTCTGTAAGTAGGCAGAAATTAGTGAGAAAAACTAGGGAAGAATAATGTGAAAATTGAATTCAAGATAATTGTCAAAAGACAGAAGCAAAAGCAGAGCAGATGGAAATGTAATGGTTTTCCTAAACGATACACCGGTGAATCAACACTGTGTATACAGTATAAACAAGGGTGTTTCTGGTAGTGCTTGAAAAGTAAAACATTGAAAATTGAATATAAATTAAACAATGTCGAATAAAAACTACAAGTGATACAATAATAAATCAGCTGATACTATTCTGTATCAGCTGATTCGTTTTTTATGTTATATTTATTTAATTTACGAACTATTGTTGGTTGGCTAACACCTAACGCTTTGGCAATCTCTCTAGTTGTTCTGTATTTTTCAGAAGCATTTTTCAAAAGTTGCTTTTCTGTTTCCTCTAAAGCTTTAGTAAGATTCATAATAGGCGACAATGTTATTTCGCCAGAATGTCTGCTTTCTTCAAATATATATGAAGGGAGGTTATTAGGTAATATTATAGAGCCTTTTGTAGTTATTACAAGTCTTTCTATTATATTTTCTAACTCTCTAACGTTACCAGGCCAATGATACTTGATTAGCATGGCTATTGTGTTAGGGTCTATTCTTTTTTTCTCGTTAAATTTATTGTTATACTTTTGTAGAAAATGACGCGTCATAGGAATAATGTCTTCCTGACGCTCTCTTAGGGGAGGGATATTTATTGGAACTACATTTAATCTGTAAAATAAATCCTCTCTAAACTTTCCTTCGCCAACAAGGGCTTGTAAATCTCTATTAGATGCTGCGATGATTCTTACATTTATTGGAATCGTTTTTAAACTACCAACTCTTTGTATTTCTTTATCTTGAATTACTTGCAAAATCTTAACTTGAAGATGAAAAGGGAGTTCGCTAATTTCATCTAAAAAGATTGTACCGTTTTGAGCATTTTCAAAAAGTCCTATTTTGCCATCTTTTCTCGAACCAGTAAATGCACCAGCTTCGTATCCAAACAACTCGGATTCGATTAGTGATTCGGGGATAGCGCCACAATTTACTTTAACTAATGTATGTGCTTTTCTTTTACCAATCTCATGCAGTAGTTTTGCAAGCACACCTTTACCTACACCAGACTCTCCTGTTATTAGTACGGTAGAGTCTATTTGAGAAAGTCGCTTAGCGAGTTGCAATACGTTATACATAACGGGACTGTTTGCGATAATATCTCCATAATATGTTTTCTTTTGAAATTTTAATTCATCGAGAGCTGTTTGAACATCCTCTAGTCGGTTTTTAACTTGAAGTAACTCTGTGATATCTCTTGAGGTACTTAATATTTTTGTTATTTCATTTTCGTCATTATAAATAGGTGTACCTGTTGTTAATAATTTTTTACCTTCCTTATTACTGTGCAAAATACTTACGGATTTGTTTTTTTCTATTGCAAGTCTTGCTACGGAAGGGGAGAAAACGCCGTTATCTTCCAATTCTACTATGTTTTTACCAAGAACATCTTCTTTTTTTATATTGTATTGCTCTTCGGCGGCTTTGTTGATCCATAGAGTGTAACCATCTTTATCGTCGATGATTATACCATCTTGGATTGAGTCGAGTAATGCTAGAATTTCTTCGTTGTTAATTTCTCTGATGAAATTATCTGCGTGACTACCTTGTACAGTGATTTCGCTCATCTATTTCTCCTTAAACATTATTTTGAATCAAAAATGAATCAAATTATTTAATATTGTATCACAAAATATAAAAAAATCAATAAGCATGAGAGTTGTATGCATGTCTTGTGGGTAAAAACAAAGTGTATATAATGAAGAAAAAAGCCTAAAAATGAGTATTTGGCAAAGTATTTACAAAAAAAGAGAAATTATGATTGAGACTATGAATATTTCTCTTTACAATTGAATGTAGAATGGTATAATATTAATGATATTTTTCGGAAAGTAGGCCAATGGACGTCCATTGGTCTTAATAATTTAAATTCAAGATAATATGTACATTCATCACGACCATACAGGTTGAGATTGGAGGACACTGAAAAATTGTCAATACATAATGTAACAGTATATTGACTGTTTTGTAGTGGCCTCAAATTAATATAATAGGTGTACAAGGAGGAGAACAATGAAAGCTAATTTAATTAAAAAAGAAAACAATAATGTGGAGTTTGAATTAACAATCTCTACAGATTTATTTGAAAAAGGGTGTCAAAATGCATACTTAAAGAATAGAAAGAAGTTTGCTATTGATGGTTTCAGAAAAGGAAAGGTTCCAAGAAAGATTTTAGAATCAAGATATGGAACGGATCTTTTCTTTGAAGATGCAATAAACGATATTTTTCCATTAGAATATGCAATGGCAACTGATGAATTAAAAGTTGAGCCTGTTGATAGACCATCTTTAGATATCAAAGAAGAAATTGTAAAAGGCAACGATGTTGTTATAACAGTTACAGTTGATATCAAACCAGAAGTTGAGATTGGAAACTACAAAGGTGTAGAAGTAGAAGAAATAACAGCAAACATTTCTAATGATGATGTACAAAAAGAAATTGATACATTATTAGATAGAAATTCTAGATTAGTAACAGTAGAAAGAGAAGCTAAAGAAGAAGATACAGTTCTAATCGATTACAAAGGATTTGTTGGAGAAGAGCAATTTGAAGGTGGAACTGCAGAAAGACAAAATCTTGTATTAGGATCAGGTACTTTTGTTCCAGGTTTCGAGGAACAATTAATTGGAACTAAAGCTGGCGATGCAGTTGATGTAAACGTGACATTCCCAGAAGAATATCATGAGCAACTATCTGGAAAAGACGCTGTATTTAATGTAAGTGTTATTGAAGTTAAAGAAAAGCAAATCCCAGAGCTTGATGATGAATTTGCAAAAGATGTTAGTGAATTTGATACTTTAGAGGCGTTAAAAGCTGACATTAAAGAAAAAACTGAAACAACTGCTAATGAAACTGCTGAAAAAGAGCAAAGAGCAGCTGTTATTGCAAAAGTTGTTGAAGGTATAGAGATTACAGTACCGCAAGGAATGGTAGAAACTCAAATCGACAACATGGTAAATGAATTTAACTTCCAATTAAAATACCAAGGATTAGATTTAGATACTTACTTAAAGTATTTAGATAAAGATATGGACACTTTTAGAGATGAGTTGAAAGCAGACGCTGAAACAAAAGTAAAAACTGACTTAATGATTGAAGCAGTAGTAGAAGCAGAAGAAGTAGTGATTGAAGATGATGCAGTTGATGCAGAAATCGATGTAATAACTAGTTCATATGGCGAAGGTGCAGAAGAATTTAAGACAAGATTAAAGAATGAAAACTATGAGCATATCAGAAAAGATTTAGTCAACAGAAAAGCTGTAGACATCTTAGTAGAGAATGCAAAATTCATAAAAAAGTAATATAAATCAGTTTTTCTAAATATATGTGTTTGAAATAACCAAAAGAATAGTATAATTAGATTATGGAAACATAATTTAGTTATACTTTCATTTTTATCGCAAAGAAATTATTTGCGTTAAGAATTCGGTAATCTCGATGATTACCGAAACTTATTTGTATATGAGCAGATATTATAAGGAGGGATTAAGATGGCCTTAATACCAATGGTAGTTGAGCAAACAAGCAGAGGAGAAAGATCGTACGATATTTATTCTCGTTTATTAAAAGATAGAATTATTTTTTTAGGTGAGGAAATCAATGATCAAACTGCAAGCATAGTTGTTGCACAACTATTGTTTTTAGAATCAGAAGATCCAGACAAGGACATTATGTTATACATAAATAGTCCAGGAGGGTCTATAACATCAGGAATGGCAATATATGATACAATGCAACATATTAAACCAGATGTATCAACGATTTGTGTTGGTATAGCAGCAAGTATGGGTGCGTTTTTGTTGTCGTCAGGAGAAAAAGGAAAAAGATTTGCTTTGCCTAATGCAGAGGTTATGATTCATCAACCTTTAGGTGGCATGCAAGGGCAAGCAGAAGATATCAAGATACATGCAGATAGAATAATAAGAATGAGAGAGAAGCTTAATAAATTATTAAGTGAGAATACTGGGCAAGAACTTGCTAAGGTTGAAGCTGACACAGACAGAGACAACTTTTTAACGGCGGATGAAGCTGTCGTTTATGGATTAGTAGATAAAGTTATTGCACCAAGGAAATGAGGTGTTGTACATGTCAAAATTTGATGAAGGCAAAAAACTGAAATGTTCATTTTGTGGAAAGTCTCAAGATCAAGTTAAAAGACTTGTAGCAGGACCAAATGTATATATTTGTGATGAATGTATAGAGTTATGTCAAGAGATTATTAGCGAAGAAAAAGAAGTAATTGAAGAAGTTTTTGATGATAAACTCCCTTTACCAAAAGAAATTTTTGAGCATTTAGGCGAATATGTTATTGGTCAGGATAGTGCTAAAAAAATATTATCAGTTGCAGTGTATAATCACTACAAAAGAATTAATAGCACAGATGTAAAAGATGATATTGAACTACAAAAAAGTAATATAGTACTTGTTGGACCTACCGGTTCAGGAAAAACTTTGTTAGCGCAAACACTGGCAAAAATGTTAAATGTACCTTTTGCAATTGCAGATGCTACAGCATTAACTGAAGCAGGTTACGTTGGTGAAGATGTTGAAAATATTTTATTGAAGTTACTACAAGCAGCAGATTTTGATGTTGAAGTAGCTCAAAAGGGTATTATTTATGTTGATGAGATTGATAAAATCTCAAAAAAATCAGATAACCCATCAATCACTAGAGATGTAAGTGGTGAAGGTGTTCAACAAGCATTATTAAAAATCTTAGAGGGAACAGTTGCATCTGTACCGCCACAAGGTGGTAGGAAGCATCCTCATCAGGAGTTTATTCAGATTGATACTTCTAATATTTTATTTATTTGTGGTGGTGCATTTGATGGAATGGATCGTGTAATTCAAAGTAGAATTGGTGAAAAAACTATAGGTTTTAATTCTGATTTATCAAAGAATAAGATGTCAGAAGATGACCTTTTAAGTAAAATTCAACCTGAGGATTTATTGAAATATGGATTAATCCCAGAGTTTATCGGTAGATTACCAGTAATTGCTACTTTAGAGGAATTAGATAAAGAAGCATTAGTGAGAATTTTAACTGAGCCAAAGAATGCACTTGTGAAGCAATATCAAAAGTTATTTGAATATGACGAAGTAGAGTTGGAAATTGAACAAGGTGCTTTGGATGCTATTGCAGAGAAGGCTATTGAACGAAAGACAGGGGCTAGAGGTTTAAGGAACATTTTAGAATCAACAATGGTTGATACAATGTTTGAAATTCCTTCGAATCCTGAAATAAAAAAATGTTTAATAACAAAAGAGTCAATTATAAATAAAACAGAGCCTACATTGGTTTTGGAAGACTCGAAAAAGAGTAAAAGTGACAATATTTCGGTATCATAAGCAAGGCGACAATGTCGCCTGCTTTTTTTCTAATCAGTAATAAAAAGAAGAGAAACTAAGAGTAAGTAAGGAGTGAAACTATGAGTGAAAAAGAAATGAAATCAACTATATTGCCGATGATTCCTTTAAGAGGATTATCCATTTTTCCTTATATGGTTTTACATTTTGATGTTGGTAGAGAAAAATCAATTAGTGCTTTAGAAGAAGCCATGATTAATGATCAAATGATTTTTTTATCATCTCAAAAGAATGCAGAGACAGACATACCGGCTATAGAGGATTTTTATGAAGTTGGTACAGTTGCTAAGATTAAGCAAATGTTAAAGATACCAGGAGATGCTATTCGCGTTTTAGTTGAAGGTGTTAGCCGTGGTGTTATAGAAGAATTTGTTTTTGAAGAACCATATTTTAAATGTGAAATCAAAGAAATAATTGAAATAGAAGATGCGCCTGTTTCAGAAGAAACAGAAGCGTTAATGAGAGCCGTTTTAAATAAGTTTGATGATTATTTAAATTATAATCCAAAGTCATCTCCAGAAGTATTTCAATCAGTAGCATCTATTGAAGAACCGGGAAGATTAGCGGATATAATAACCTCTCACCTTGATATTAAAACAGAGGCTAAACAAGAAATGTTAGAAGCATTTGAGGTACATGATCGTTTAGATATACTGCATAATATTTTAATTAGGGAAATTGAAGTGTTGAAAATAGAACGTGATATCAATATGAAAGTACGTACTCAAATTAACAAGGTGCAAAAAGAATACTACTTGAAAGAGCAATTGCGTGCTATACAAGAAGAACTTGGGCAAGATGAAAATGTCGAAGAAGATATTGATGAGTATTTAAAAAAGCTGAAAAAGCTTAAATTTCCTAAGAAGATCAATGATAAAATTACAAAGGAAATTAAAAGATTGTCAAAAGTACCACCATCATCGTCAGAAAGTGGCGTGATTAGAACGTACTTAGATTGGATATTTGATTTACCTTGGAACAAAAAGACAAAAGATGCTATAGATTTAAAAAATGCTATGGATATTTTGAATGAAGATCATTACGGACTAGAAAAAGTTAAAGAAAGAGTTATTGAATACTTAGCCGTTAGAAAACTTTCTAAAAGTATGAAAGGGCCAATTTTGTGTTTAGTTGGACCTCCTGGAGTAGGAAAGACATCAATAGCTAAATCAATAGCAAGATCATTAAATAGAAATTTCGTGAGAATGTCACTTGGTGGCGTTCGAGATGAAGCCGAGATTAGAGGTCATCGAAGAACCTACATAGGTGCAATTCCTGGTCGAATCGTTTCTTCTATTAAGGATGCTGACTCAAATAATCCAGTATTTTTATTTGATGAAGTTGATAAAATCGGAAATGATTTTAGAGGAGATCCTGCATCTGCATTGCTAGAAGTATTGGACCCTGAACAAAACAAAGATTTTACGGACCATTACTTGGATGTACCGTTTGACTTATCAAAAGTTATGTTTGTTACAACTGCAAACACAACGGACACAATTCCAAGACCTTTATTAGATAGAATGGAAATAATAAGTATTTCAGGCTATACAGAAGAAGAAAAGCTTAAGATTGCTCAAAAGTATTTGGTTCCTAAGCAACAAAAGGAGCATGGATTAACTAAAGAAAATATCTCTTTTACGGAAAAAGTGTTACGAGATATTATCAATTATTATACAAGAGAGTCTGGTGTAAGAAATCTTGAAAGAGAAATCGCTAATGTTTGTAGAAAATCAGCTCGTAAAATTATTGAGAAGGAAATCCAAACTGTAAAGGTTACAGCAAATAACTTAGAAAGCTATTTAGGCAAGAAAAAGTATAGATATGATATCATTGAAGGTGATAATGAAATTGGAATCACTAATGGATTAGCGTGGACTATCGTAGGTGGAGATACACTAACGATTGAGACAAGTGTATTGCCAGGGACGGGCAAGTTAGTATTAACAGGTCAATTAGGTGATGTCATGCAAGAATCAGCTAAGGCTGCACAAAGCTATATTAGGTCAAAGGCAGAAGCGTTTGACATAGACAAAGATTTCTATAAAAATGTTGATATACATATACATATTCCTGAAGGAGCAACGCCGAAAGATGGACCTTCTGCTGGTGTGACTATGTGTACATCGATGATATCAGCACTTACAAAAACAGCAACACACAAAAATGTTGCAATGACGGGTGAAATTACTTTAACAGGTAAAGTATTGCCAGTTGGTGGAATAAAAGAAAAGGTGTTAGCGGCAAATAGAGCTGGTATCAAGAAGATTTTGTTGCCTAAAGAGAACGAGCGAGATCTAGAGGAATTACCAAAAAATATTATGAAGAAAATTACTTTTGTATTAGTAGAGCATGTTGATGAAGTAGTTGAGCATGTTTTAGCTAAGGAGAATGTATAATGATAGTAAAATCTGTAGATTTAGTTGCAGTTGGTGTTGAACTAAAACAATATCCCTTAGAAGACATGCCTGAAATTGCAATAGCAGGTCGTTCAAATGTAGGGAAATCATCTTTGATTAATATGATTATTGGAAGAAAAAAACTTGCTAGAATTAGTTCAAGTCCTGGGAAAACACAAACAATTAATTTTTATGAGATTAATGAAAATGTGCGTCTAGTTGACCTTCCTGGATACGGATATGCAAGAGTTTCAAAAGTTCAACGTGAAAAATGGGGTGCTATGATTGAAACTTATTTAACTGGAAGACAAAATCTGGTTAAAGTTATTCAATTGATAGATTTAAGACACCCGCCAACTAAACAAGATATCCAGATGTACGAATGGCTTAAACACTATGGATTAGATGGTATTGTCGTTGCAACAAAAGCAGATAAAATATCTAGGAATCATATACAAAAGCATATGGCAGTTATAAAAAAAGATTTAGGATTATCAAAAGATGATATTTTAATTGCTACATCATCTACAAAGAAGCAGGGAGCTGAAGAACTCCTGAAATTGATATATGATACAGCAAACATATCCGAATAATTATCAATAATCTATTGACATTGTTAAGAAAAATTGCTATTTTATATGTAGAGATGAGTACTGTGCGACTGGCGGATAAGTGGAATAAACCACATGGAGCATAGTAAATATGAAAAGAGTCGACCGCCTGGGCAAAAAATGTCCAGGCGGTTTTTTGTTTTTTGGACATTTACAGGAGGATTATAATGAAAGAATGGAATGATTTTAAACCAGGTAAGTGGCAAGAAGAGATAAATGTAAGGGATTTTATACAGTCAAATATAACACCTTATGAAGGAAATGAAAGTTTTTTAGAAAGTACATCTGAAAAAACATCAGTAGTTTTTAAAAAGCTACAAGCATTACAAAAGGAAGAAGTTAAGAAAGGTGTCTTAGCAATTGATTTAGAAAACATTTCAGGAATCAATAACTTTGAAGCAGGATATATTGACAAGGATAATGAAGTAATCGTTGGCCTTCAAACTGATGCACCTTTAAAGCGAATGATTAACCCTTATGGTGGCATTAGAATGGTAAAGGATTCTTTAGCTTTTTATGGTGTGGACATGGACGAACAATTAAATGAGATTTTTACTAAGTTTAGAAAAACACATAACCAAGGTGTATTTCATGCATATTCTGATGATATTATAAGAGCTAGAAGCGCAGGCTTACTTACAGGATTACCGGATGCGTATGGTAGAGGTCGAATTATTGGTGATTATAGAAGAATCGCATTATATGGGACTGATTATTTAATAGATGAAAAACAAAGTGATTTTGATCAACTTGTTGATGTAATGACAGAAGAAGTTATAAGAAAACGAGAAGAAGTATCTGAGCAGTTAGATGCACTAAAAGATATAAAGTTAATGGCTCAAAAGTATGGATATGACATATCTCAGCCGGCTAAAAATGCACTAGAAGCAGTGCAATTTGTCTATTTTGGGTATTTGGCTGGGGTTAAGGAAAACAATGGCGCAGCCATGTCTTTAGGACGTACTAGCAGTTTTATAGATATATACATTGAGAAAGACCTAAAAGAAGGAATTCTTAATGAAATGCAAGCACAAGAAATCATAGACCAATTTGTAATAAAACTGCGAATGGTTAGACATTTGAGAACACCGGATTATAATGAATTATTTGCTGGAGACCCAGCATGGGTAACGGAAGTTATTGGTGGGATGAGTAATGATGGAAGAACACTTGTGACTAAAACATCTTTTAGATTTTTACATACCTTAGATAACTTATCGGCAGCACCAGAACCAAATATCACTGTATTATGGTCAAATGATTTACCAAAAGGATTCAAGAAATATTGTTTGAAAATGTCACTTAAGACATCATCTATCCAATACGAAAACGATGATATTATGCGACCAATGTATGATGATGATTACAGTATCGCATGTTGCATTTCCGCTATGAGAACAGGAAAAGAAATGCAATTATTTGGTGCTAGATGTAATCTTGCTAAATCATTATTATATGCAATTAATGGTGGTGTTGATGAGATTTCAGGAAAAGAAGTCATTTCAGGTATAGAAAAAAACAACGATGAGATTTTAACATATGACAAGGTAATGGATAATTTTAGAATAGTGCTTGCAAAAGTAGCAAAGCTTTATGTAAATACTATGAACGTCATTCACTATATGCATGATAAATATGCGTACGAAGCAGGGCAAATGGCACTTCATGATAGTGTTGTAAAAAGATATATGGCATTTGGTGTGGCGGGGTTATCAATTGTTGCAGACTCACTAAGTGCAATGAAATTTACAGAAGTAAAGCCAGTGCGAGAAAATGGAATAGCTATAGATTTTGACATAAAAGGGGAGTATCCTCAATATGGAAATGATATTGATGATGTAGATTTAATAGGAAAAGAGATATTAGAAATATTTATTGAAGAACTTAGAAAAACACCAGCCTATAGAGGGGCAAAGCATACATTGTCTGTTTTAACTATAACATCAAATATAGTATATGGTAAGAAAACAGGGTCTACACCGGATGGTAGAAAAAAAGGAGAACCTTTTGCACCAGGAGCAAATCCGTTGCATGGTAGAGACAAAAATGGTGCTTTAGCATCTTTGAATTCTGTTGCTAAGTTAGAGTATGAAGATACGTGTGAAGACGGTATATCAAATACATTTACCATTGTGCCACATGCTATTGGAAAACTTGAAAGACATCAGGTAGATAATCTGGTAAATATATTAGATGGCTATTTTGTTCAAGGTGGACATCATCTTAATGTTAACGTTTTAGACAGAGAAATGTTACTAGATGCGGTTGAAAATCCAGACAAATATCCATCATTGACTATTAGAGTATCTGGTTATGCAGTAAACTTTAATAGATTAACAAAGGAACAACAAATGGACGTTATTAATCGTTCATTCCACGAAAAAATGTAGGAAGTGATTTTATGGGAAGAATACATTCAATTGAAACATTAGGTGCCTTAGATGGACCAGGGATTCGTGTGATAGTATATTTGCAAGGTTGTCCTTTAAGGTGTGCATATTGTCATAATCCTGATACGTGGGCATTTGATCAAGGTGAAGAAATTGATGTTGATACCTTGGTTAAAAAAGTGATGCGTTATAAGTATTACTTTGCAGATAATGGTGGCGTGACCTTCTCAGGCGGAGAGCCGTTGATGCAAGGAAAATTCTTATTAGAGTGTTTGAAAAGATGCAAAGAAGAAGGTATTCATACAACCATTGATACATCAGGTGTAGGCAATGGCGATTATGATGAAATGCTTCAATATACAGATTTAGTTATTTTAGATATCAAGCATGAAAACAGACAAATATATAAAAACATTACAGGCATAGAAATGGACCAATACAATAAGTTTAAACAGGCTGTAATTGATGCTAATCAGAAAGTCTGGTTAAAACATGTTGTTGTTCCTGAATTAACGGATAGTCATGAACATATTAACGGGCTAAAAGATGAGATTTTTTCATTTAACAACATTGAAAAGATAGAACTTTTGCCATATCATACTATGGGGATAAGCAAATACAAACAACTAGGCATACCGTATCCTTTAGAGGGCTATGATGAAATGTCTTCGGATGAAGTGAAAAAACTACAGAAAAAAATAATGTCTTGTGATATTGAAGGAGGCACTAAGTGAAGGTTATAACAATTATGTCAAGTCCTAGGGACGCTGGAAATTCAAATACTATGGTAGAGCAATTTGGTATTTGGGCAGAGAAAAAAGGTCATGAGATCATAAACTACAACTTAAATAAAATAGATTTTCAAGGTTGCCAAGCATGTAGAGTATGTAAAGAAACGGGTCTGTATTGCATTTTAAATGACGACCTATCCGGCTATTGGAAACAGTTGATAGAGGCGGATGTTTTGGTTTTAGGTTCGCCTAACTACATGGGGACTATTTCTGGAAATCTGAAACTATTTATAGATAGGCATTATTGTACAAAAGATAAAGAAATGAAAACGAAGCTTGAAAAAGAAAAGTTAATAATATTGTGTATGTCACAAGGAAAAGCTGATGAATCTTTTTATCAAAGCAATTATAATGTTTATCAAAAATATTTTAAAACCCACGGGTTTAATATGAAAATTGTTACACACTGTGGACATGAACATGTAGAAAAGGATGAAGATATATTGAATAAAATCAGTGAAATTTCTTCAAATATTTTTTAACTAGATAAAAGAGAAACAGGTAAGAAACTACTAAAGTTGGTTCATAATAATGATATAAAAAAGAGACTATCGAAATTAAAATCGATAGTCTCTATATTTTGGTTTATTTTAAGTTTTCTGGGTTTAAACCTTTAAGCTCATCAATTACAAACATACCATCTTTTCTAATTAAGACATCATCAAAGTATATTTCTCCACCACCAAATTCTGGTGTTTGAATACAAACTAAATCCCAGTGAACAGATGACTTGTTGCCATTATCTGTTTCAGCGTATGCTGCGCCTGGTGTAAAGTGGAAGCTTCCCATTATTTTTTCGTCAAATAAAATGTCATTCATAGGTTTAACAATGTAAGGGTTAACACCAATAGCAAATTCTCCTATATAACGAGCGCCTTCATCTGTATCAAATACTTTGTTGATTCTTTCAGTATTGTTGGCAGTTGCATCAATGATTTTACCATCCTTAAAAGTTAATTTAATATCAGTGTAAGTAAATCCTTGATACTCAGAAGGTGTATTATATGTAATGAAGCCATTTACTGAATCTTTAACGGGTGCAGTATAGACTTCGCCATCAGGTATATTTCTATCACCTGAGCACTTAACTGCAGTCATATCTTTTATAGAAAATGATAAATCAGTTCCTTTGCCAACGATGCGAACATCGTTCGTTTTATTGATTAGTTGAACTAATGGTGTCATAGCTTCAGCCATTTTAGCGTAGTCAAGAGTACATACATCGAAGTAAAAATCTTCAAATGCTTCTAAACTTGTGTTTGATAATTGCGCCATAGCATTGTTAGGGTACCTTAGAACAACCCATTTAGTATTATTTACGCGCACATCTGTAACTTCTCGTAAAATTTTACTATAAAGATTTATTTTTTCTGGGTCTACATCAGATAACTCAGCAGTATTATCGGATGCTCTTACAGCAATATACGCATTCATACCTTCCATTTGAGCTAACTCATAGTTTTTCATGTATTCGATTTGTTCTTCATCACAACTCATTACGATTTCACGTGTAATTGCAGGGTCTTTAATATCATAGTAAGGTTTACCACCTGCGGCATAAACTTCTTTGATTACTTGGCGAATCAAAGGTTTGGTAGACTCTCCTGTGTAAGAAATAAGGACTTTATCTCCTTTTTGAATATCAGTTGAATAGTTTACTAACAGTTTTGCTAGTTTAATAATTCTTGGATCCATTTTTAAAATCTCCTTCTAATTAATGTTTACTAATATATTTTTGTTTTCCAAATGCACTTTGGAAAAATATAAACACACCTATCATCATAAAAAAATCGCCAAAACTTAACATTTGAGGCAAAGGAAATGGCTCTGGTATAGGCACGATGTCAGCTAAAAAAACGAGCGATGTATTATCGTTGGTTAATATGTGAAACCTATCTAAAAAGATAGAGGTTGAAGCTGATAAATCATAGCCTGCAAATGCAAGTCCTTTTGTAGAAACGGGCATGTATCCTTTATTTGCAACAATTACTAAAAAATTTAAAGCTGTACCTATAAACATGAGTTTCATAGAATTACGGCGGAAATTTTTTACAATAGCTAATAATATGATTAAATATGAAATGGTAATAATAGGAAAATAATATTGATCAAAATAGCCTAGTTTTAATACAAATTGAATGATAACACTTAAAAAGAACAGATACCAATAATCTATTCTTAGTTTTCCTATATTTAAATGATGTTTGCGTTTCAATAAAGCAATTGCCAAAGAAACGCTAGCTGTTTCAATAATCATATTAAAGATCCCTCTCGATTATTTTAATAAAGCAGTCAGTTATTTCAGGATGAAATTGAGTTCCCCTATTGCATCTTAATTCTTCTAGTGCAACACTTCCGGGTAAAGCATCTCTATAAGGTCTATTTGAAGTCATGGCATCATAAACATCTGCAATAGCTAGTATAGCAGCTTCGATACGAATATCATCACCTAATAATCCGTTTGGATAGCCTTTGCCATCGTGTCTTTCATGATGCTGTTCTACGATAAGGGAGATATCATGTAGGAAATCAACGCCTTCTAATATATTTGCACCAATGCAAGGGTGACGTTGAATATTAGAATATTCTTCAGAAGTTAAAGCGCCTGGCTTTTTCAATATATAATCATCAATACCAATTTTACCTATATCGTGTAAGAGTGCAGCCGTTGAAATTTTTTGAATAACATCGTCAGAAACTTTCATTTCATTAGCAATAGATAATGCATAACCTTGAACACGTTCTGCGTGACCGCTAGTGTATTCATCCTTTGCTTCAAGGACTTTGTTAAAGGCTTGAATTGTTTCCATATATGTTTTACGCATGTCGATATACAATTTAAAAGAAAAACGAGCAAGTAACAATGGACCGTAAAATAGTAAAACAGCAATAACACCATAGCTCATATAAGCCATTGCTATAATTACACCAATCATACTCACTGCAATAATATTAGGCATAACACCAACGAAAGTATTTTTCCATACGCTGAAAAATCTATGATTGTTTAATAGTGACATTAGTATAGACATGATGATACTATTTACAATAAGATATGTTAAAACTGCTATTAAGATAGGTATAGACTTATATTCGCCTATAACACCACCAACACGAATAAACATAACACTAGAAATACCTGCGGAGATAATTCCCTGCGTAACATTGAATAAAGTTTTACTAGCAGGGGTATTGAAAAGATGCATATATTTCCCATTTGTATTTAAAACTCTTAAGAGGTATGAACAACTCGTTATGATAATAGCTGTAGCAGGGCCAAAATTTATAATGCATGCTAGATGCGTTGCAAAGCTAACCGATATTCCTACTCCATTAGGGAGTGTTATCCCAAGTGATTCGGAAAAAACAGCTAAAAATGCCCAAAAAATGACAACAGAAATTGGCGCTACATCCCAACTACTAGAAATAAAATAAGTTAGTGGAATAGCAATTACTGCTAAGAGAATTATGTACAGTTTAGCTTTAAAAGGGATGTTCATAAAGCCTCCAATGTAAAAACAGGCCGACCTGTGTTCGACAATGTCTAATTACTTAAAATTAGTGCCAGCTAAATCCAGCACCAGCAGATAAAATAAGAGCTGCTAAGCTTCCAGCTGCTAAAAGGATTCTTTTCACGATATAGCCCCCTTTATAGAGATCTATGTCTTTTCGCTATTGAAGACATGCTATATTCGCTTCGCTATTTTTTTAAATATAAAACTACAGTCGACCTGTATTTATTTATCAAATTTAATCATAATTCGATTAATTGCATCTAAAGTTGCTTCAACAGCTACAGAATTGTCGTTGTTTTGAAGCAATGTTGAACCACATAAAGTTTGCTCTTGGTTATTCATGACAGTTGTTACAATGGATACAAAAGTATCATTTTCAGATGATCGCACTTTGTAGACATCATCTAAAACAAAAAAATGACTATTTCCAAAATAATCTGCAACGGCATTTAAAGTAGATGTTGCAACAATTTTGTGTACATTTTTTGATGTGTTTATGCCACTATGTGTACCAACAAAAAATTGATTGTCTTTTTCAAGAGTGACCTTTGATTCAAATAATGAACCGTTAATAGTGTGTTCGATACCACTAATTTTTAATCTATAATCATTTAAAAGGGATTCACGGTTTTCTATTTGTGCAATACTTATCATTTTGTAGTCAATGTCAATATTAAACTGTGAAATCAAAACAGATTGAATGTCACGTGAGATTTGCTTTGGACTTCTTTTTGTATCAGATACGATATGTAGCTCTTTAATAACGTCATTTTCAAGAACTAAACGGCTACAAATAATTGAGTTAATGCGACTCAGAAAACTTTCTATTTCATTAATATTCATATTCCCACCCTTTTTTTAATGTACTTAATAACTATTACTTCAATTATAAGCAAAAAATTAACGAAATACAATAAAAAGTCGAATAAAATCATAATAAATAAATTTGGCCTAAACATTGAAAAATGAAATAGTACACAAAAATAAGATAGAGCCAAATATTCATTTTTGAATATTTGGCTCTATCTGCTTATATAACGTTACTTTGTATTATTATTTTTGCATTTTTTTCATATAATAGGCGGCAAAAGGAAGTTGAACAACATATCCAATTGCAATGATAAATACAGCAAGACTTTCGCCAAAAGAAGACAATGAAAGACCTAATGCAATCGTTAAGTTTCTTAATGTTGTTGCGTAGACTAAAGAAATTTGATTTTCTTTGACAAGGAAATGTTTTCCAATAAAATTTGAAATAACCATTGTAACAAGGTAAAAAATAAAAAGTGCAACAATTGAAATCAGTAGTAACTCTATTTGAGTTATTATTGTCTTACTTTTAAGTGAAATGGCTACAAATACAATTAGAAGCACTCCAAAAGAGCTTATTCCTGCCAAATTTGGTTTAAGATCTTGATAGCTTTTGGGTCCTTTATATTTAAGGATTAGTCGTCTTGTAATATCACCTAGAATCAAAGGAATGACAACAACCTTAATCAAACTTTTAACTATAAGCATGGTATCTATTGAAATGAGTTCACCAACAAATAGATTTAAATACAAAGGTACAGCTATGACTGATAGGGATAGATTGATAGAAATAAGAACTAATGATAATTTTAGATTTCCATTTGCTAACCCTGTCCAAGACGCTGTCATTCCACTTGTAGGTATAAGACCAATTAGCATTAATCCCACAAAAAGCATTGGTGAATCGGCAAAGAACAATTTACCAATAACAAATGCAATTAGCGGTACAACTGTATAGTTTATGGCAACACTTAAAACGATTGGCCGAATATCACTAAAGCTTTTGAAAACATCTGTGATTTTTAAGTTGATCATCATAGGATAAATCATTAAAAATAATATAAAATCAATGTAGTTTTTTAAAAAATGGGGTTGGCCGTACAAACCAAACAATAGACCTAAAAGCATGGCTATAATTATTAAAACAGGTAGTTGTTTTTTTATAAATTTTAGTATTTTACTCATATAAATTCCTCCGATATAATTATTTAATGATAGGAATATACCCTAATAAAAAAATTAATAACGATAAATAATATTTTAACAAAGAAAATTTGATATAATACAATTGAAAACCTTACAAAGGAGAATCCTATGATTCATGAAGTTGAAGCGAAAACAATATTAAATACAGCTAAGACACCATCTGGTTGGTTTGGTGTGCTATATAATATGAATATATATAGAGGTTGCCAACATGATTGCATATATTGTGATTCTAGAAGTGCATGCTATAGGATAGATAAATTTGATGATGTTATTATTAAAAAAAATGCACCAGAATTATTGCGAAAAGAAATTGCGAAAAAGAGAAAAAGAGGGACTATAGGAACGGGCGCAATGAGTGACCCTTACATGCCCATAGAGAAAGAGTATAAGCTTGTTAGGCAATGCTTAGAAATTATTAAAGAGAATAATTATCCTGTACACATATGTACAAAGTCAAACTTAATTTTAAGAGATGCAGATTTATTAAAAGAAATTAATAAGGTTTATGCTTGTGTGGCTTTTACATTAACAACAACTGATGATGAGTTGGCAAAAATAATAGAACCACAGGCTTCTTTGCCTTCAGAACGCTTAATGGCAATGGGCGTTTTATCCTCCCTAGGTATAAAAGTTGGTGTAACGATGATGCCAATACTGCCATATATTGAAGATAATGAAGAAAATATTATAGATATTGTGAAAAAAGCAAAGCAACATGGGGCTTCATTTATTTACCCCGCATTTGGGATGACCCTTCGAGATCAGCAACGTGAGTACTACTATAATAAGCTTGATGAAAGTTTTGACGGGTTAAAGGAAAAGTATATGAAAAGTTTTAAGAATAGATATTCTTGTTCAGCTCGTAACTATAAAAAATTGAAAGCAGTATTTCAAAAGGCATGTGCAGAGGCGGATATACATATAGGTATGGTTTCATATAACCAAAAGGTATCAGACGCTCAAATGAATTTTTTTAATGAAATATAAATAGAAAAAGAGAGAGGACTTTTATCCTCTCTCTTTTTAGTATTATTAAATAAACTATTTTTTAAAATGAGTAGTTATATATTTTGGTGCATCATCTGGCGATATATAGCCGTTATAGTTCTGTCCATTTTTAAGTTGAAAATTAATCTGAAAATATTCATTTGTATTAGAGTAATCAGCATGATTTTCAATTAACTCTTGGATTTGATTTAAGTCAGTTATTATTAAATTGTTTGCATCTGTTGTTGGAATAATACTTGGAAGTGGCTCAGCTTTTACACTATACATACTTTCATTAGTACGTGATACATGAATCACTTGTACATATTTTAAGTCTTTAGCTTTTGTAATTAGTAAATCGTAATAGTCATTTTGCTTTAGCCAGTTAAGCGTATGCTTATATGTATGTTTGATGCGAATATAATCGTATGGACGATTGTGATGGTAATTGTAAATATCATCATGAACTTCTTTACCTCGCAACTCAAAAGTAGCAATAGAAGCACTATCTGACATCATACTTTCAAATGATTCCTCAAGAATATCTTTTTTCACAACTTCTAAAAATGCTTTAATCTCATTTGGTTCTAATAGTTTTACTTCATTTTTGCCAAAGTCTGGTTCCAAATAAATAAAATCATGTTTGATATTTGAGAATAGAACATCATGCTCAATGTTTGCATGTTCGTTGGACTCAAATATTTTTTTCATTTCGAGATTATTTTCGAAATGATCTTGCGAGACTGTGTAAGAACGCGAGACCGTTCGATTGTTTTTAAGATGATACACTATCTGAACACTTCTTGAATTAAACCTGTCGTTGTTTTGTTCAAAAGCTTCAAAATAGTCTTTTTGATCAATTATTGTTTGGTGAAATTTGCTTATTGCAAAAATGTTGTTTTGATCGTTGTATTGATTTTCAGATCCAGAGTTAAAACTAAAAGACTTAACATTGGAAAGACTGGGAACTCTACTTTCAAATCCAATGATATCTACTTTAAGTGCACCAATAAAAAGCAACGCAGCTAAAGCAAAAATAAAAAATCCTTTGTAATATCTAAACACCCAAACGGTTTTATTAATGACCATTTCAGCTATAAAGTAAGTAATAAGTCCACCAAATAAATAGCCAAGATATAAGGACATGATTTGGTTTGTTACCAGATAAAGGTAATGGCCTAAAGCTGCCATACCAATGAATGCAGCATAGTATTTGAAAATTGGTTGTAAATATTTGAAGCATATAGCTTCAGATGACTTTTCTAGTTGTCGTCTTTGATATAAAAAGTACGAAACAATAATTAATGCAACCGAAAGGATCAAATGAAATGCAACAAATTTCCCTTCAAAATTATCAGGTTCAGATAATAGAAGGATCGGAGAAAGGCTTATAAACAATTCCTGAGCTTCCCAAGAGAGGAAATAGCCAAACAAATAATGTTCTAAAAATGGTGTAAATAAGACCAATGTTACTGTTATAATAAAGACAAAACATATTGAAAAAACACTTTGAACACCTGTGTTTCCAGTAATGATTGCTGCGAAAACTGATATAGCAAAGATTGAGAACATAACGATTAATGCTTCCTTTGCCCAAAGAAGAATGACGTTAACAGAAAATAAATCTATTGGGACGACATCTGCGCTCATTATTGGTTTTCTCACAAGTAAATATAAAGCTGTTGTAATCAAAATTGGTGTTACAATAATAATCAACCCTGTGAAGACATGACTGGAAAAGAGTTCCTTGCGTTTAAAAGGCAGTGCATGTATAGCAGAGACTGAATTATTTACCTGCAAGTATCTAAATAAAATGATGGAAGCTATAATAGGTGCAACAAAGAAGACTATTATATTAAAGCCATTGTCATTTCTTAAAGCTTGTAAAACATATCGGTGATCAGCTAAGTCACCATATTCCATGATAATAGGGAATATATTAGCAAAAAACATAATTATTGAAAATAATAGAGGCAAGCCCCATAATTTTCTAAGATTTTCTTTGACTAAAACAGGTTGGATGTTAAAAAATGATGCCTTCGATTTCATGTCCGTCGCCTCCTAACTCGTATATAAATATTTCCTCCAAAGTTAAAGGCAGTATATCAACAATTGTTGGATTATAGTGATTAACCAAATCAATTATTTTTTCTCGCTTACCTTTTGCAATAAATAAGTCAACACTTCCACGCTTTTCATGAAATAAAACATTCAATTCAGCTTTCAGTTGATCAATCTCATTTTCTGGAACCACAACTTGGATTTTAGATATATCTGACTTTAAATCATCAAGATCACGTTCTATCATCATTCTTCCGTGGCTTAAAATACCAATTGAATCACAAATCCCATCCAATTCTTTTAAGTTATGAGAAGAAACTAAAACACTTAGCTGATAGTCTGAAACGTCATCGATGATATATTTCCATACGCGCTTTCTTACAAGCGGATCAAGACCGTCTATGGGTTCATCTAAAATAAGTGTTGTTGGCATGCAAGACATAGTTAAAATAAATGCAGCTTGCTTTTGCATACCTTTCGAAAATTTATTTATGCGCTTATTTGAATCCAGCTTAAAAACAGTTAACATTTCCTCGAATCTTTTTTGGTTCCAGTTAGGAAATATCTGCTGATAAAACCTTGCAGTTTGTTTCATATTGTATAAAGAATGAAAATATAAATCATCAGGAATATAGCCGACGCCATATTTAACAAGATTATTTTCAAATATGGGTTCATCGTTAATGAGGACTTCACCAGCATCTTGCTTATATGTACCTATAATATGCTTTATTAATGTTGTTTTACCTGCACCATTTGCACCAACTAAACCATAGATTGAACCATTATTAACTTTTAGATTCAACTGATTTAAAACAGTAAAATCATCAAACTTTTTAGATAAATTTTTAACTTCAATCATTTATGCTTCTCCTTTCTAAAGATGTCATTATAAGATCAAGGATTTCCTCTATGGAGGCAGTATCCACGCCTAAATAGTGAAGCTCCCATACTTTTTGTTCTAATTGCTTTGCAATAATATCAACTTTCTTTTGATCAATAATAGTTTCTTCCTTTGCTGAAACAAAACTTCCAATGCCTTTTGTTGAATAAATATAGCCTTGGTTCTCTAATTCTTTGTACGCCTTTTGAATAGTGTTTGGATTAATCGTAAGTATCTGTGCTAATTCTCTAACTGAGGGGATTTTTTCATCTGGTTTGAGAACGCTGTTTACGATAAGGTACTTGTACTGATCGATAATTTGTTCATATAAAGGTTTCCTGCTTTTTAGATCTAATTGAAACATAAGTACTCCTTTCTAAAACATTGTACCATGTGTACTACTACTGATAGTACACTACAATAATATTAAAAGTTTCTACAATAGTCAAGTGCAAATTAAAAACATCAGTGATTTTAATAATTATTAGTGTTAGAATATGTTTATCATTTCAAGGAGGGGACCTATATGAGAGATTTAACAAATGGTAAAGAAAGTCGATTAATCTTTCGGTTTGCTTTACCTATGCTAATTGGGAATGTATTACAACAACTGTATAATACTGTTGATGGGATAATAGTTGGTAGATTTATAGGAAAGCAGGCATTAGCTGCAGTAGGAATCAGTTTTCCTGTATTATTTCTTCTAATTTCATTAGTTATGGGGTTGAGTATGGGTGCAACAATTCTATTATCACAATTTTATGGTGCAAAAAAATATGACGAAGTAGTTAGAACTGTTGATACATTATTGCTGACAAATTATGTAGTAGCTATATTTATTAGTATTTTAGGTGTGTTCATAGCAAAGCCATTACTTATTGCTCTAAATACACCAATAGAGATTATCCCGCAAGCGTTAACCTATTTAAAAATAATATTTATAGGCATGATTGGACTTGTGGGCTACAATCTGATAAGCGCCATTTTAAGGGGGCTTGGAGATTCTAAAACACCATTGCTATTCTTAGCCATAGCAACTGTATTAAATATTGTTTTAGACGTTGTTTTCGTCGTTTGGTTTGACATGGGCGTTGGTGGAGCAGCATGGGCTACAGTTATTGCACAGACAGCCTCTTTTGTATTTGGAATATATCATTTAAACAAAAAAGACAATTTAGTAAAAATAAAATATAAAAACTTTCAATTTGATTTTAAATTATTTAAAGAAAGTATTCGTATTGGTCTACCGTCAGGGATACAACAAATGCTTGTTTCGGTTAGTTTTATCGTTTTTCAAGCGATGGTTAATCCCTTTGGAACTGTAGTAATTGCAGCATATACTGCATCATCTCGGCTACAAGCATTTGCTGTCATGCCTGCAATGAACATGAGTATGGCTATATCGGCATTTACAGGGCAAAATATTGGAGCTCAAAAGTATGATCGCGTCAAAAGAGGTTTTTGGGCAGGTCAAATAATGTCAGGAGCAATTATTGCATTTGTTACCTTGATATTTATTATTTTTGGTAAACAATTGCTGATATTATTCAATGAAGAGCAGGATGTCGTTAGAATAGGTTATGAGTACTTGAAGATTGTAACCCCATTTTTGATTGCCTCTTCGATTATGTTCATAACTTTTGGGGTATTAAGAGGAGCAGGCGATACAAAAGCATCCATGGTGATATCCATATTTATACTATGGGGCGTAAGGTTGCCTGTTGCTAAAGTATTAATCCATTACTTGGGTTATAAAGGTTTGTTTTGGGGCATTGTTGCAGATTTTATGGCAGGTGCGATTATAACAGTGATATACTACAAAACCAATAAATGGAAAAATAAAATAAATGTAAGTGAATTAGCAATTGAAAAGGAGGATGAAAAGTATGAGTAAAACATTTGAAGTAGGGCCTATTAGACCGCCAAGTGAGGCTAATAGTTTATTGATACGTGTTACGAAAAATTGTCCATGGAATAGATGTGAATTTTGTTCTTTGTATCGTGGAGAAAAATTTGGAACTAGAACGGTGGAAGAGATAAAAGCAGATATTGATGTAATGTATCTGTACAAAGAAATGATATTAGAGAATTTAGAAGGTAATCACATTGATGGAAAGCGCCTGAGTGGCGATAAAATGCGTCAACAATTTTTAAGTCTAGATGATGATGAAAAACAATATTACTATGCAGTACTTAACTGGATAAAAGGAGGGATGCAATCTGCGTTCCTACAAGATGCCAACTCAATTGTATTTAAAACGGATAAATTAGTTGAAGTAATTGAGTATTTAAAAGAAAAATTTCCAGAAATTGAAAGAATAACTAGTTATGCAAGAGCAGATACTCTGTCAAAGTTGTCATTAGAGCAATTGACTAGTTTGAGAGAAGCGGGGCTTAATAGAATACATTCAGGTTTTGAATCAGGTTCTGATGAAGTCTTGTCATTAATCAATAAAGGGACCACAAAAGAACAACAAATAGTAGGTGGAAAAAAAGTTATAGAAGCAGGAATGGAATTATCAATATATTTTATGCCTGGTGTTGGTGGTCGTGCGCTAACAGAAAAAAATGCTGTAGAGACAGCTGATGTGATCAATCAAGTCCAGCCAAATTTTGTGAGGATGAGGACATTTGCCGTAAAACAAGAAACAGAGATATGTTATAATATTGATGAGGGTAAAATAGATGTTTGTACAGATGTAGAAAAACTTATTGAGATAAAAACACTAATAGAAAATCTTAATGATGATATCCAAACTGAAATAAAAAGCGATCATATAATTAATTTAATTGAAGATATAGAAGGAAAAGTAATGACAGAAAAGGATTCTATGCTTCAGATAATTGATCATTTTTTAAATTTATCAACTGAAGAACAAAAATTTTACCAACTAGCAAGGCGAATGGGAATGATTCGCTATTATAGTGATTTTGATAAACTAAGTGAAGATAGCAAAAAGCGTATAAAAGAAATATATGATTCAATTAAGACTGAATCTGAATTTGAAGAGGTATTGGGAGAGCTAATAAGCAGATACATTTAAGTTCAGCATTTCTATCGTCACTTAAAATAAATAAAAAGAATGGAGATAGAAAAATGCCAACAGTACACAATAGTGCAAAAAAAGGTGAGATTGCTGAAACTATTTTATTACCAGGAGACCCATTAAGAGCGAAGTATATTGCTGAAAAATTCTTAGAAAATCCAGTATGTTATAACGAAGTAAGAGGTATGTTAGGATATACAGGAACTTACAAAGGAAAGAGAATCTCAGTTCAAGGAACGGGTATGGGGATGCCTTCAATAGGAATCTATTCATACGAGTTAATTACAGAGTATGGCGTAAAGAATTTGATTAGAATCGGTTCTTGTGGATCAATGCAAGAAGATGTCAAAATCAGAGATGTTGTAATGGGTGTAGCAGCTTCAACAAATTCAAATTATGCACACCAATATAATATTGATGGGACATATGCACCTTCTGCTAGTTTTGAGTTGATGATGAAAGCGCAAAAGGCAGCTGACGATAAAGGTGTTGTATTAAAAGCTGGAAATATTGTATCAGGAGATGTATTTTACAATGATGATCCTGAATCATGGAAAAAGTGGGCTAAAATGGGCTGTTTAGCAGTTGAAATGGAAGCGGCAGCATTATATATGAATGCAGCTAGATTAGGTGCAAATGCATTATGCTTGCTTACTGTAAGTGATAGTATAGTAACACATGAAGAGACTACTCCAGAAGAGCGTGAAAAGACATTTACAGAAATGATGGAAATCGCTCTAGAATTAGCGGATTAGATAGAGGTATGCTGATGAACGAACCTATTATAATTGGTATTGCAGGTGGAACAGGATCGGGTAAAACCACTTTAATCAATCAAATAAAAAGTGACTTTGGTGACGAAATTGTAACATTGAGCCACGATTATTACTACAGACGTGTAGAAGATAAATCTTTTGAGCAAAGAGAGAAGTTAAACTATGATCATCCAAATGCTTTTGAAACATCACTAATGATAGAGCATATTGAAGCTATGAAAAAAGGTAAGTCAATAATGCGACCTATGTATAATTTTGTAGAACATCAAAGGATGAGTGACCTGATAGAGGTAAAACCAACAAAAGTCATTATTGTAGAAGGCATATTGATTTTTGAAAATAAGGATTTACTAAATACGTTTGATATAAAAGTATTTGTCGATACAGATGCAGATGTAAGGCTTATAAGAAGGATTCTAAGAGACGTAAAAGAGCGTGGAAGAAGTATGGAATCTGTTATTAACCAGTACCTTACAACGGTGAAACTAATGCACGAAGAGTTTGTAGAGCCAAGTAAACGTAATGCAGATATAATAATTCCAGAAGGTGGATTCAATACAGTTGCATTATCAATGCTGAAAGATAGAATTCGATCATTACTAAACGATAAATAAAACAATAATAAAAGGCTACCGCATTTGCGGTAGCCTTATTTTTTATGATTTAATTAGATTGATGGGCTATCAAATTTGATAGGGTTACATTTTACAAATTCTCCATAACCTTTTTTACCAACAAACTCACCATCTTTATATACTAGTGTTCCTCTACTGAAAGTCATAACAGGATAACCTTTAACAGTTATACCTTCCCAGATAGTATGATCGATATCAGAGTGCATGTTAGATTGAGAGATAGTAAACTCTTTATCTTTGTCATAAATTACGATATCAGCGTCACTTCCAGGAGCAATAGTTCCTTTTTGAGGCGCACAACCAAATAACTTAGCAACGTTAGTAGAGCAAACTTCAACGGCTTTATTAAATGTCATTTTTCCTTCATTTGCAGCACTTAACATGTATGGGTATAGGTTTTCTACGCCCATGCATCCATTAGGTATTTTAGTGAAATCATCTTTACCCCAGTCTTTTTCGTAAGATTGGAATGGTGCGTGGTCAGTAGCAACAGTAGAAATGTCACCTGTAGAAATACCATGCCATAATGCATCTTGACTCTCTTGTCCCTTAATAGGAGGAGAACATACAAAGTTTCTACCATCTTCACGCTTGTAAACTTCTGATGTAAACTCAAGGTAATGAGCACAAGTTTCAGCAAAGATTGGATATCCTTCATCTCTTGCTTGTTTAACAGCAGCAAGACCTTCAGCACAAGCTAAGTGAACGATATATAATGGCGCATTTAATGCTTTAGCCCATTCAATGGCTCTCTTGTCAGCTTCAGCTTCAACGAATTCTTCTCTACTCTTATAATGCCACCATGCACCTGTTTTACCTTCTGCTAGGTATTGAGGTACTCTCATATCAATAACATCTTTATTTTCAGCATGTACAGCGATAAGTGCGCCTACTTCTTTAGATCTTTCTAACACTTTCATAAATACACCGTCATCTACACCGAAATCATAAACCATGAATACTTTAAAGCTAGGAACACCATACTCAACAGAGTCAGCCATTTCAGCTAAAATATCTTCGTTTAGATCAGTGATAGCAGTATGGAATGCATAGTCTACACAAGCTTGAGGCTCACATAATGCATCTCTTCTTTTTACTGCTTCAATAAGGCCTTCGCCCTTACCTTGGATAACAAAGTCAAATACTGTAGTAACACCACCACAAGCAGCAGCTCTAGTACCAGCTTCGTAGTTATCAGCAGAAATTGTTCCGCCAAAAGGCATTTCTAAATGTGTATGAGCATCGATTCCACCTGGTAATACTAGCTTACCAGTAGCATCAATTACTTCTACGCCTGCTGCATCTATACTTGTAGCTATTGCATCAATTTTACCATCTTTAACAGCGATATCAGCAGAGTAAGTCTCTGTTGACGTTACAATTGTACCGTTTTTAATTATTAAATCCATGAAAAATCCTCCTTGAAATTTTAAAAAAATTAATTTTGTGATTTTAATTAACAAGATTTATATATATAAACCCTTTAAGGATTATATTCATACCCATTGTAAAACTATTGTTTTGTCTCTATCTAATGTAATTTGTAACAAGAATTTAAAGTATAAAAAGAGGGAATAAGTATTCCCTAGATTGTTATTGTATTCTATTCATATAGATACCCTTAGAGAAGCAAGCTTCTCTAAGGGATATTGTTGTAAAATAATTATCTTTCTGTGATTGCTTTTTCTTCTTCGTCACTAATTAATGAAGAAGAGTCTGCCTTCATGATTGCTGGATAAACTAATAGTGCAATTAAGAATCCAACGATCCATCCGTTAAGTGTAAAGAATGATAATGCAGGAATGAACATTCCACCAACAGGTAATGCTAATGCAATAACCCATGTAGCGATTGCTCTACCGTTGATACCATTTCCATACCAGTATCTTCCGCCTTCACCTTTAAATAATCCCATTACATCTAATTTTCTTTGTCTAAAGAAATAGTAGTCAGCAATGTACATACCAGCAAGAGGTCCTAAGAAAGTTCCATAAGTACCTAAGAATACGAAGTATGCAGCACCAGTTGACATGATTTTCCAAGGCATAACAACGATTCCAAGAACACCTGTGATTACAGCACCCATGCTGTAAGAGATTTTCTTAGGGTTGATGTTAGAAATACCATTTGCAGGAGCAACTACGTTTGCAGCGATATTAGTTGTTAATGTCGCAACAGCGATACCAAATGCTCCAAGTATAGCAACTATAGGGCTATCTAATCTAGCGATTACAGCTACAGGATCCCATACTGTCTCACCAAATACGATTGTAGTAGCACCAGTTACAAATACTCCAACGAATGCGAATGCAGCCATTGTAGTTGGAAGACCTAATAATTGTCCTCTGAATTGATCTTTTTGAGTCTTAGCATATCTTGAGAAATCAGGAATGTTAAGAGCTAAAGTAGACCAGAATGCAATGTTTCCAGTTAAACCAGCTAAGAATACGTTCCAGAATTGTCCTGGAGCATAAGTAGCAGGTTGTGCTAAAATTTCTGCTGGAGAAGATCCAACAGCATTTACAGCTGTTACAGCCCAAATCATAAGAGCTAGAGATAAAACACCTAGAATAGGAGCTCCCCAAGATTCCATAAATTTGATAGCTTCTTCACCTTTGTAAGCGATAATTACGTTTAATGCCCAGAATGCGATAAATGAAACCCATACGCCACCTGACCAAGCTCCCCAAGAATCGCTAAGTGCACCGATTACAGCGTTTAGTGCGCCACCACCGATCCAGCATTGAACGCCGAACCAACCCGCTGCAACACCAGCACGAGCGATAGATGCGATATGAGCACCTTTAACTCCGAATGCTAAACGAGCGAATACAGGATATGGAATACCATATTTTGTTCCTGCATGTGAATTTAATTGCATAGGAATAAGTACGATTAAGTTACCTAATGCGATGTTTAAAATCGCTTGCCACCAAGATAGACCGTTAGTCATAAGTCCTGATGCCATCATGTACGTCGGAATACAAACAGACATACCAACCCATAATGATGCTATGTTGTAAGTTTTCCAAGTTCTTTCTGATAATTTCGTTGGCGCTAAGTCCTCGTTATAAAACGCAGAACTGCTCAGTTCGGCTCTAGCCTCATCTGTTAATTCAAATAGACCGCCTACTTCACGTTGAGTAATTTTTGCCAATTGCATACACCCCCATAATAAATTTTAAATAGTTTAATAAAGACATTTATTAATCAAATACCGACATGGTCTAAAAGCGGCGTGCACATCCTCTTTTTGTATCAAGTCGATATTTAATCACTCTGTTAAGAAATGCAAAATCTGTGCCAAGTTAAAAACGTTGTGTTTTCAATGTTTTTAATATTAGGTAGCACATTTCGTCTAAAAACAATGTTGATTTTGATTCTATAATGAATCAAAACATATTGTCTCGACAGTACATTTGTTGAAAATTAGCCATATAATGGCTATATTAGAATGATTCATTTTGTTATCACAACAATTTTACATGTATCTATGTGATATTAGCTTATTTTTCTTAGAAAAATTCACGCATATACGTTGAAAATTCAAGCCAATATACATTTTAGTATTTAGGAATCAGATACTAAATTTTACAAAAGTGCGATACGCATGTGAATCACAACTTGTGTTTTGAACTTAAACACAAGTGTATTTTATCATTTTTGTAGGCATTCGTATAGTAAAAAAGTATAAAAAAACAAACATTACCTGTAAAAACTTCCTAAAACCATCCCTGTTTGGGGATGATGGGGCTCACGCTTGATTCATAATTGAAAAAATCAGACTAGACATTTTTAAAAAAATGTCCAGTCTGACTCGTTTTATTTAATACCGTTTATGATGACAACAAGTAATTCGTCAATTGTTGCAGATTCGATTTTGGGCATATTACCAAAATTTGGATGAAGTTTATATTTAAAAATAATATATGCATTAAGTGAGCTTAAGATACTAAGAGCAGCTAATTCAGGATTAACAGGGCCAAATTCTTTGGCTTGTACACCTTTTTCTACTATTTGTTTAAAAACGACAAACCTTTTGGACTGTAAATCTAATAATATTCTACTGATTTTAAAATCATTGTAGAGAATCGGATTGTTGGTAATTTGTAAAAACAATTTAAATAATGTAATGTTTTCTTCTACAATATCAATTTCCTTCATTATATTGTCTTTCAAACAAGCCGTATAATTATCTACAAAATCTAAATCTTGGTGTAAATATTCGTAGGATGAAGCCATTGTAATTTCAACAGCTTCATCAAACAATTGTTTTTTATCTTCAAAATACTCGTAGATAGTACCTTTACCAACTTTTGCATCTTTAGCAATATTGATTATTTTGGTATCTTGATAACCATGTTCGCTAAATAATTTCAAAGCAGAAACAATGATTCTATCTTTTTTTGTCAGGGCTGATGATATCATTATTCAACCTCTGGTGTAATTTGGTTTTCAATATTTTTCTTGCGTTGAAATCTTTTTTTCACTTTTGTTGCAAAGTCATCTATTAAAGAGTAGATGATTGGAACAAATATTAACGTTATAGTAGTAGAGAATAATAAACCACCGATTACAGATATACCCATAGGGGATTGTAATTCAGTTCCTTCTCCTAAACCGAGCGCAAGTGGGAACAGTCCTAGTACAGTCGTTAACATAGTCATTAAAATGGGTCTCAGTCTGTGACGACCAGCATCTATTATAGCTTCTTTTCTAGGTACGCCAGCTTTACGTTGTTGATTGATATAATCTATAAGTACTATGGCATTGTTTACAACGATACCTGAAAGGACGATGAGTCCGATGAAAGCAGGTAGTGATAAAGGCGTGCCTGTTAAGAACAAGCCTAGGAATGCGCCGGTAAATGCAAATGGTACTGACATCATTATAATAAATGGTTGTAATAGTGATTCAAATAATGAAGCTAAAACCATATATACAAGAAGGACTGATAAAATGAGTGCAAGACCTAAAGAACTAAATGCTTCTATCATATCCTTTTGCTGACCGCCAAATTCAAAAGAGTACCCAAACGGTAATGGTCGTTGATCAAGGGTCTTTGAGATATCATTTGAAATGCTTTGTAAATCTCTACCACTAATTTTGGCTGAAATAGTTACAGTACGCACCTGATCTTCACGTGTAATAGTAGCAGGTGAATTGCCGTACTTTAAGGATGCTATTTCACTTACTGAAACAAATTGGCCAGTTGGTGACTGTATCAATATTTGTTTCATATTCTCAACGGATGATTTAACTGATTCGTTGAGAGATAACTTTATATCTATCTCTTCACCGTCTATTTTTAATTTAGTTGCAGTAGACCCTGAAATTGATGATTCTAAAGTCTTTGCAAGCTGATAAGTTGATATGCCATATTGTGCTGCTTTTTGCCTATCAATAAATACTCTTAACTCTGGGTTGCCATCCTCTAAGTCAGATGTAACTTCCGATATACCAGGAATTTTTCTGATTAAATCTTCAGTGTCAGATGTTATTGTTTTTAGAGTGTCTAAATTGTCACCTTGAAGCTTGATTTGAATAGGTGCACCGCTACCAGTTGGTCCCATAGCGTTTGAGGATGCATCTACTTTGATTTCTGCTCCAGGTACATTTTTAAAAGCATCTCTGACTTGTATGACTAAATCATCAGTTGATTTCTGACGCATTGATTTTTCTACTAATTCTACTCGTATTGTAGAAGTGTTGGCGCCTGTTTGTGAAAAGAAGTTATCTCCGCCAATTGAGACTGTGTAATTTTTCACTTCTGGTATCGTCGCTATACTATCTTCAAGTTCATATATAAATTGATCTCTATCTTTTAGTGATGTGCCGTAAGGTGTAGTTACGCTAACAGTAAAAGTTCCCTCATCGGCAGATGGAAATAACTCGCCACCTACTAATGCGATAGAGCCTAAAGAAGCAACAAACAATATAATGACACCTACAACAATTCTTTTTCTCATTTCTAGTGCTTTTGTTAAAGCTGAAGTGTATCGTATGGTTAAGCCATCTATAGCTCTTGTAAAGAAAGGTATAATAGAAAGCTTACTTCTTAAGGTAGTCTTTTTAGCTTGCATATCACTTGGTCTGTGGATGTCCAAGAACTTTGAACTAAGCATAGGCACTACTGATATAGCAACACCAAAGGATGCAAGCAAAGCAAAAGTTACAGTTAAGGATAGTTCTTTAAACATAATTGCAGTAAAACCTTGTACAAATATTACAGGTAAGAATACTGCAACAGTAGTTAATGTCGAGGCTAGTATCGCTGATGTAACTTCAGATGCGCCTTTTACAGAGGCATCAAACCTTGACAAACCCTCTTCTCGTAGCCGGTATATATTTTCGAGGACTACAATGGAGTTGTCAACGAGCATACCAACACCAAGTGCCAGACCACCTAAGGAGATTACATTAATCGTTAAATCATTGAAAAACATTAAAGCAAAAGTGGCGATAATAGATATTGGAATAGCAAGCGCTATAATCATAGTGGATTTTAAACTTCTAAGGAAGATAAACAAAACAACAACAGCTAAGGATCCACCTAAAATCATAGTTCTAGATACATTTGAGATACTATTATTAATGAAATCTGCTTGGTTAAATCCAACAGTAAACTTTACTTCTGGATATTGTTTTTCAAGCTCGGTTAGAGTATCCATTACTTTTCCAGCAGTATTTACAGTGTTAGCAGTAGACTGCTTTGATATTGAAATACCTATTGAAGGAGATCCGTTTACACGACTAATAGATGACTGCTCGTCAAATCCTTCTGTCACTGTTGCAATGCTAGAGAGTAAAACTACTTCTCCAGTTGGCAACGAAATAGGGATATCCTTAATATCTTTTACTGAAGTAAATTCGCCGATTGTTCGCACTAAAATATCTTGTGAGCCTTTGTCAATGTTACCACTAGGTAAATTTATATTTTCTCCAGACAACTTTTGGCTTATAGTTGATAAGCTCAAGTTATAGCCTGACAGCATTTCTTGATTAAAAACAATTTGTATTTCTTTTTCAAGACCACCGTATATATATGCAGATGCTACACCGCCGATTCTCTCGATTTTGGAATTGATCTCTTCATCAACTAGTGCGTGGAGTTCATCTAGGGGCATTTCACTTGATACAGAAATGTCCATTATGGGCATCATTGCCGGGTCTAGTTTGAAAATCATTGGATCAGTTGAATCTTCTGGTAAGAAGTCACTAATAATAGCAACTTTTTCTCTCATTTCCAAAGATGCAAAATCCATATCGGTGCCATATTCAAACTCGGCAATTATTATGGCGCTACCCTCGCTAGAGTTGGAGGTAATAGCTTTAAGGTTTTCTACAGTTGCTACTTGTTGCTCAATTGGTTTTGTAACTAAGTTTTCAACTTCTTCGGGTGCTGTATTAGGATAATTAACCATAACTAACGCGACAGGAATTTCCATGTCGGGGTATAAATCTACAGGAATCTGAGAAAATGAAACTGAACCCAACAAAATAACAACTAAAATAATCATAAGTGTTGTAACAGGACGTTTGACAAATGTTTTCGAAAAATTCATATCATCAGCTCCTATTCAACTATATTAACTTCACTGTCTATATTAACGTATTGTTGTCCTTCGATAACAATACTTATATCTCCAGGAATCTCATTTGTAATTTCTACAAAAGTACCGTCATCAATACCTGTCTCAACAGGAATAAATGTAACACTCATATCGTCGTTAACGCCAATAAGCACTGTTTTACCAGCATTGACTATAACAGCATCAGAAGGTACTGCAATAACATTTTCATGCTTCTCTGAAATTATAATGACTTCAGCAAACATGCCTGATTTAATTAAAGTATCTTCATTATTTAAAGAGACCTTTAAAGGATATGTCAAAGTGTTTTGAGCTGGTGCAGGGGATAGGGCACTAATAGTCCCTTTAAATAATTCTTCTGAAACGGAGCTAACTTTTACTTGAACTTCATCATTTAGATTTATTTTATTAATAAGGCTTTCTGACACACTGGTTTCTATAATCACTTGATCGATATTAGCGATGGTCATTGAAGCCATACCTTGTGAAGCGACTTCTCCTTTGTTTATATTAACTGAAGTTATAAAACCATCAATAGGAGCAGACACTTTATGATTGTTTAGTGCATCCAGTGCAGAGCTTAACGAAGCATTCGCTTGATTAAGACCTTGTAAAGAAGAATTGTACTGCATCTCTGATTGTTCATATTGAAGTTTTGATATAGCACTTTCAGAATACAACTGCTTATTTCTATTGAAATTTATTAAGGCGTTGTCATAAGATACCTTTGCTATGTCATAACCTGCTAAAGCTTGGTTATAAGTGTTTTGTAACTGATCTTTATCGATTTCGAATAATATGTCACCTTTAGATACTTTATACCCTAAGTCAACATTTACAGATGTAACTTTTCCACTAATAAGAGGGATGATTGATGCATCTTCGATTGGTTGAATACGACCTGTTAATGGTGCGGTGACAATCATATCTCTTTGTGTAAGTGTACTTACTTTAACAGGGATTGAATTATCTATTTCTGCTACGGGCATCTGTGCGTTCTTGAATTTTGATCCCATACCAAGTACAGCTGCAATAATAACTAAAATAATAATTATAATGACGATAAATCTCTTTTTAAACTTTTTCTTTGGTTTATTTTTATTTTCTACTTGTCCCATTGTCTTCCTCCGATTTTTAATTGACCCGTCGGTCAGTCTATAAATATCATACAGTACAAGGAAAAGATGTCAATAGGTTCTAGGCCCAGTTATGTTATAGTTGTATTAGAGTTTAATTAGAATGTATGCAGGGTGTAGAATGGTGATTGGAATATGCTTAAAAAGGGCATATATATTCTAGGATAAAAAGGGGGTAACACAATGAAGAAAAAAACAAAAGAAGAAGCTCTCGAAATAATAGATATATTGGGAAGCACTTATCCAGATGCTGATTGTGAATTGAAATTTGGAAACAATTTACAATTATTGATAGCAGTTATGTTATCGGCCCAGACTACTGATAAAAGCGTGAATGCTGTTATGAAAGACATATTTGTTGAGCACAAGACGGTGGATGATTTTTTAGCCATGTCTGAAGAAGGTCTTAGAGAAAAGATAAAAAGAATAGGTTTATACAAAACTAAAAGTAAAAATTTGTATAAGACTTTAATCATACTAAAAGAAGAACATGGCGGGATAGTCCCAAAAGCCTATGATGCGTTAATCAAACTACCAGGTGTTGGGAGAAAGACGGCAAACGTTGTGCAAAGTGTTGGGTTTGGCGTGCCGGCCATAGCGGTGGATACGCATGTGTTTCGTGTTTCCAACAGGATCGGATTAGCAAAAGCAGAAAAAGTGGAAAAGACAGAAGAACAACTCATGAGATTGATTCCAAAAGATATGTGGACCAAGACGCATCATATATTAATCTTTCATGGTAGAAATATATGCAATGCAAGAAAACCAAAGTGTGATGACTGTCCAATAGTAACATATTGTAATCATCCTCAAATGCCAATAGTATAATAATTATTAATGTAAAATGAAAATGCAAAAAAAAATAAACGATAAGCGTTGCTGTATCGTTTATTTATAATTTAATCTAAAAAATAGATTAAAAGGAGAGCTGATTAATTTTCCTTTGATTGCTTAATATACTACACTATCTCATATGATTTAGCAACCATTTATATATACATTATAATACATTTTAAATATGAATAAAAGGTATTATCCAAAAAAAGTTTAAAGCGAGCAATATACTCGCTTTAAACTGATGTGATGTTGTATGTTGTTAAGCTACTTTTGAAATAGCTGACGAACTTTTTGATGATACTTTTTTTGCAATTACAATAGCAAAAACAATACCGATAACATTAAGAATGGTTGCTATGATAAATGCATGGTCATAACCGCCACTAATTTCTTTTGCTGTTGCTGCAAGTCTTGGGCCAACAAATGCTGCGACACCATAAGCTGTAAGCATTATGCCATAATTATTACCTAAATTTTTAGAACCAAATAAATCAGAGGTAATAGAAGGGAAGATGCCTAAAAACCCTCCAAAACTTAAGGCGATACCACAAATAGAAATGACAAAAGGTACAAATCCAGATGCGAAATATAGTAACATCATCATTACGCCGCTAAAGCCTAGCATTATAGATAATGTCTTGTATCTTCCCATTTTGTCTGATACAGACCCCCAAAATAATCTACCAAATGTATTGGATAAACCGATAAAACTAACGGCGAAAGATGCTACTTGAGGCGTTAAACCTATGCGTTCTTGTCCGATAGGGGAGGCATGGCCTATTATTAGTAGTCCTGATACACATCCAAATGTAAAGATGATCCAAAGCATATAAAACATTGGTTTCTTTAACATTTCTTTATAATCCATATCGTTTTCCGTAGTAGCAATATTTTTGGCAGTTGTTTTTTCTGGTGCTTTAAGTAATTGAGAAGTAATTAAAATAATGACTAAGTAAGCAACACCAAAATATTTAAAAGCAGATAAAACACCGTAGTTAGCGATTAAATTAGCAGCTAAGGGAGCAACGATAACAGCGCCAAAACCGAAACCACCAGCAGTTAAACCACCTGCAAGTCCTTTTTTGTCAGGAAACCATGTGACAGTGTTAGCGATAGTACATGCATATACTGTACCGATTCCAATACCACCTAGTAACCCGTAGGTAACGTATAGCATTGGTAGTGAATTAATGAATCCTGTTGAAAAAATACCTATACTAAAAATAATACCACCACTCATAGTAACAAGCTTTGGGCCAATTTTATCTTGTATTCTACCTGCAACAATCATTGATAGAGGTAACATAATTAAAGATAAAGTAAATGCGATTGATACATCACTAGCATCCCAATTAAACATTTTGATTAAGGGTTTTTGAAATACACTCCATGCATAAGCTGAGCCGATGCACATATTGATAATAGTACTTGCAAACAAGACTTTCCATCTTGTATTTGGGTTTATATTTGTATTGTTCATAGCAATACCTCCTGTATATTAAATGACTCTTTCTAAGAATACTTTTTCAAAGTCATCATTAAATCTCTTTTCCCACTCTGTAATTAAAGATTCTTTAAAATCAGGGTGAGCTATATTGATTAATGCTCTTCCACGATCTTTCAGAGACTTTCCTTTTAAATGAGCGATGCCGTACTCTGTTACAACGTAATTTACATCGTTTCTTGATGTTGTTACAGCTGCTCCGTGATCTAAAAATGGTGCGATTCTCGATACTTTTCCAGATGCTGCGGTTGAAGGCATCGCGATAATGGATTTACCATCTTTTGCCATTGTTGCACCTCTTACATAATCAACTTGTCCACCAACGCCTGTGAATTGAACAAGACCAATAGACTCAGAAGCTACTTGACCCATCAAATCAACTTGTATGCAAGAATTGATTGACACCATTTTATGATTTTGCATAATCACAGTAGGGTGGTTAACATAGTCAACAGGGCGCATTTCCATTACTGGATTATCATGAACAAAGTCATATAGCTTTTGTGTCCCCATTAAAAATGTTGCAATCATTTTATCTTTATGAATAGTCTTCTTACTATTATTAACGACTCCAGCGTTATAAAGATCGACTATTCCATCTGATAGCATTTCACTATGAATACCTAAGTCTTTTTTATCTTTCAAAAACATTAAGACTGCATCAGGTATGGCACCTATGCCAAGTTGAAGAGTAGAACCATCTTCTACTAAGGAAGCACAATGAGCGCCAATTTTCTTTTCGATTTCACCTATTGATGGTGGTGAAAGTTCGATAAGTGGATACGAAGACTCTATTAGATGATCTATCTCTGAAACATGTATAAAAGAATCTCCGATAGTGCGTGGCATATGGTTGTTGATTTCTGCTATTACAAGTTTTGCACTTTCAGTTGCGGCTTTTGTATAGTCTACTGAGACACCATAGCTACAATAACCGTGTGCATCAGGTGGACTAACTTGAATAATAGAAACATCAACACCAATATAGTTTTCTTTAAAAAGGCTAGGGACTTCGTAAAAGAAGCATGGTGTATAGTCTGCTCGTCCTTCAATAACAGAAGTTCGCGTACATCCACCAACAAATAGTGCCTTGTGTCTAAAGTGTTGACTCATCTCTGGTTGTGTATATGCGCCTTTTCCCATAGCAACCATGTGTATGAGTTCTACATCCTTATAGCGATCCTTATTATCAATGAGAGAATTTACTAAAGTTGTTGGTTCGGCACATGCATGCCCAATGACTACAGTATCACCTGATTTTATATATGTAGTGGCGTTATCTGCAGTTGTAAGTTTGTTTAAATAATCTTTTTTCCATTCCATTTTTTTTCTCCTTTCAACGTGAAAATAAAATGTTTCGATAGTATAGAGCAAGATGCGTGCCAACCTTTGTAAAAACGTGAAAAAAGTGGTGTGAGTGTTGGAAATACAGGGTTTGGGAAATAGGGCAGAGACAATAGAAAAATAATCAAAAAATAAAAATAAGTAATTTCAATGCAAAGTTGCATTGAAATTACTTATAGGCTTGTTATACAAGGGTTGTGCAAAGTTGCGTCTCGATGCAAACTTGCACTAAATTGTTAATATTTTATTCTAATCTGGTGTTTATTGAGTTTTCTAGTAATGGTACTACGATCAATTTTAAGTATTTTTGCCATTTCTTGTGTGTTATCAGAGATGTCCATGGCAGCAAGTAAAAGTTTTTTTTCAAAATCATCAACTGCATCTTTGAAAGATGACAGGTTGTTGATATCTATACTTTCGATAGTTTGCCTATTATTACGTATGGACAGTGGAATATCTTCAAGTGTAATTATATCAGAAGTATTCGTTACAAGGAGACGCTCTATCATATTTTCTAGTTCTCGCACATTTCCCGGCCAGCTATGTTTAGATAGTGCATCTATGGCTTCTTGTTCGATAATTTTATTGAAGTCATATTTAATATTATATTTTCGCATACTGTAATGTACCAATGGTGCGATATCATCTTTTCGCTCTCTTAAAGAAGGCACTAAAATTGGTACAACGTTAAGTCTGTAATACAAATCTTTTCTAAATGTATTAGAATTAACCATCTCAGATAAATCTCTATTAGTAGCTGCAAGTATTCGTACATCGACTTGAAGGGGTTCTTTGCCACCGATTTTTAAAAATTGACGATCTTGTAAGACGCTTAAAAGTTTTGATTGAAGTTTTAAAGGCATTTCACCAATTTCATCAAGGAAAATAGTCCCCCCATTGGCTACTTCAAAAAGACCTTGTTTACCTTCGGTATTGGACCCTGTAAATGAGCCTTTCTCATAACCAAACAACTCTGATTCTAAAAGTGATTCTGGAATAACACCACAATCTATTTTAACAAATGGTTTGTCACGTCTAGCACTTTTTTGATGAATGTATTTACTCAAATCACCTTTTCCAACACCCGATTCACCTTGCAGTAATACCGTTGTATCTACTTTGGCAATATGCGCAGCCAATGCTAAAATTTTTCTCATTTCATTGTTTGTTGCTACAATGTCGTCAGGTCTAGTTGTGCGATCTTTAAGTTTTGCAAGTTCTGTTTGATATTTTTCATTAAGCTCGTTTGCAATATCAAGTTCTTTTTTTAAGTTATTTAAATGCGTTATATCTCTTGAGTTCGTTACAACACGCACAATCTTACCGTTTTCAAAGATTGGTGTACCAGTGGAAATAACTTCTTTGTTATTTCTTACAGTTTGTATGATGGAAACAGGCTTTTTTTCTTCAAGAACCTTTAGTGTAGCTGATTCTGAATAAAGACCTTGTTTAACCAACTCAGTTACATGAACACCAATAACTTCTTCAGGTGAAACATCTTCGATTTGAGCACATGCTGGGTTTATATTTAAAGTATAGCCATCGCCATCAGTGATAAAAATCCCATCACTTGATGATTCTAATATGGCATCAAGTTCATCTTTTAAAGCTTTAAAATGATTGATTTCTTTTTCGTAATACCTTTCATCAATCAAGTGTTTAAATTGAGACTTTTGAATGAAACCTTTATATATGTTTAAATGATCAACAAATGGAATAATGGTTTGCGTATATTGTTCAATGTTATCAATATCTAGCACATTTGTTGATATATCATAGGTAAAGATATTGTTATTGATTTTATAATTACCGTTAAGAAAGTCTTTTAGCAATAAGGTTCCAACAAGTTTTTCATGATTCACAATAGGCAGTTCAACAGAATTTGAATTGAAATACATATTTAAAATATCATTTTTGTTTTCACGTATTAAATTTTCTCCACTGATATAGTTATCGTTGATAATTGATTGAATACTAATCATAAGAACCTTCCTAACTTTTTAATATAATTATCTATTATATCATGCTCGAAGCATTATATTACACTATTTTTGTAGTCCACTCTTCGCAATTCCATACTTCTGTAACGACGTCTTTATAAAATTCTGGCTCATGGCAGATAAGCAGCACTGTACCAGAGTATTCTTGTAATGCACGTTTTAATTCATCTTTTGCATCAACATCTAGGTGGTTAGTAGGCTCATCTAAAACAAGTATATTTGATTCAGTGTTCAGTATTTTACAAAGTCTTACCTTTGCTTGCTCACCACCACTAAGAACAAAGACTTTGCTTTCAATATGCTTAGTTGTAAGACCGCATTTTGCTAACATAGAACGTATTTCAAACTGATTAAGACTTGGGAATACTTGCCAAATTTCTTCAATACAAGTTTGATCAATGTTTTCTTTGATTTCTTGTTCGAAATACCCTATATGAAGATAATCACCTAGCTCGACAGAGCCGGATACAGGAGGTATTTCACCAAGAATACTTCTAAGTAATGTTGTTTTTCCCAGTCCATTTGCACCAACAAGTGCAATCTTTTGACCTCTCTCTAATGTTAAATTAAGAGGTTTTGAAAGGGGTTCATCATAGCCAATGATTAAATCAGTTGTTTCAAAAATCAGCTTACCTGATGTTCTTGCCTTTTTAAAATTAAATTCAGGCTTTGGTTTGTCACGCATAAGTTCGATTTTATCCATTTTATCTAGTTTTTTCTGTCTAGACATAGCCATGTTTCGAGTTGCAACACGTGCTTTGTTTCTAGCAACAAAATCTTCAAGATCGGATATCTCTTGTTGTTGTTTTTTATAGGCAGACTCTAGTTGTTTTTTTCTTACATCACGTACACGTTCAAAATTATGATAATCGCCAACATACCTATTCATTTCATGATTCTCCATATGATAGACCAAGTTGACTACGCTATTCAAAAAAGGGATGTCATGAGAAATGAGGATAAATGCACCTTCATATTCTTGCAGATATCTTTTTAGCCATTCAATATGCTGTTCATCTAAAAAGTTAGTAGGCTCATCTAAAAGCAATATATCTGGCTTTTCTAGTAATAGCTTTGCTAATAATACTTTGGTTCTTTGTCCACCACTTAAATCATGGACGTCTTTATCAAGACCAATGTCTGATAGACCCAGGCCTTTTGCAACTTCTTCAACCTTTGAATCAATGATATAAAAGTCATGAGTTGTTAATAAATCTTGAATAGTACCTAAGTCTTCAAGCATTTTTGTCATTTCTTCTTCATTGGCATCGCCCATAGTTTCGCATATTGCATTCATTTCTGCTTCTAGCTCAAATAGATACTTAAATGCTGTTTTAAGAATAGAACGAATTGTATCCCCTTTTTCTAGTAGAGTATGTTGATCAAGGTAGCCAATACGTACACGTTTTGCCCATTCGATTTCACCTTCATCAGGCTGAATTTTACCTGTGATAATGTTCATGAAAGTAGACTTACCTTCACCATTGGCACCGATAAGACCGATATGCTCACCATTTAATAAACGGAAAGATGTATCATTTAATATTTGTCTGTCTCCAAAACCATGGGTGACTTTTTTTGCTGTTAAAATACTCATTTGTTAACCTCCGATGATGTCTTAAAACATCAATTAGATAAAATAGGAACTTGCATTTGCAAATTCCTATTATAATATTTCTTATATGAAATTAAGCAAATAGATACATAATAATGATCTATGCTTGTTTGCCGCAACACTTCTTATATTTTTTACCACTACCACATGGGCAGGGCTCGTTTCTTCCAACTTTTTCTTCTTTAACAACAGTCTTAGAAGCTTTGTGAGCTTTTGTAATTTCTATTATCTTTTCTTCACCTAAGATTGTTTGCCATTGAGGTAAAGTAAATAAATACTCGGCTCCGGCTTCTAGCATGTTGAAGTATAAACCTTCGTAGTCAACATCTAGTGTGAAAGAAGTATCTGTTTTAATATTTTGCATATCAATAGGTGAGACTAAGCTAGAGTTAATACCATCTAAAAAACCAGTTACTAGTTTTTTATCTAATTTATTAGCCTTTGCTAATTTTGCAATGGTGCCTGTTAATTTTTCTTCTGGGTTGTCTAATAAAATGCTGTATAATTTTGTTTCTGCAGCGCTGTATTCTTCCCAAAAATCTGGAAAACTATCCTCAGTTTGATTGCCTATTAAGTCTTCCCACTCTTTATAAATACTCATAAAATAAATCTCCTTTTATTGTCAATTATTGCTCGACTCTTAAAATACTTTTAACCTCGACTACTGCCTCGAATTTTTTAATATCTTCTAAGGCTGTATCTAAGTTTTCTTTACATGTATCATGCAATATATATATTAAAGGTACATATTTTTCGCCACGACATCTTTGCATGACAGAATCAATACTTACACCATGTTCTCCTAATATAGTAGAAATCTTACCTAAAACACCAGGCGCATCTTCTATTTTTAAATGAATGTAATACATGCCATTACCTGAACCAACTAATTCTATACTGTCATCTTTTGAAGGAATTGATATAGATTTATCGATATCGCAATTAATCATTTTTACAACTTCTAAAACATCACCCATAACTGCACTACCTGTTGGCATTGAACCTGCTCCTTTTCCATAAAGCATTAATTCACCAACGGCATTCCCTTTAACAAAAAGAGCGTTAAACTCGTTATTAACTGATGCAAGAGGATGTGTAACAGGTACTAATGTTGGATTGACATGGTACTCAAATTGGTTACCTATTTTTTTAGCTTTAGATAGAAGCTTTATTTTATAGCCAAATTGAGATGCATATTCAATATCTTCTTCAGATATCTGAGAAATGCCTGTAGTCGGTATTTCTGTAGGTTCTAAATCTACACCGAAAGCGATAGAAGATAAAATTGCAAGTTTGTAAGCTGCATCTTCACCTTCAACATCAGATGTGGGATCAGCCTCAGCAAAACCTTTAGCTTGTGCTTCTTTTAAAACATCTTCGTAAGGTAATCCGTATTCAGTCATGTTTGTTAAAATATAATTGGTAGTTCCGTTGACAATACCAATAACTTCTTCAAATTGATTAATACTTAGTGGGTTAACTAATGAAGAAATAATTGGGATACCACCACCTACGCTTGCCTCGAATCTAATTGCAACATTATTATCTTTAGCAATTTTGAACAATTCTTTGCCATGAGTGGCTATGACTGCCTTATTAGCAGTGACAACATTTTTCCCCTTTTGTAAAGCTTCCTTCATATAATCGTAAGCTGGATGTATACCACCAAGCAGTTCGATTACAATATCAATATCTTTATCATTTAAAATAGTATTAATATCGTTAGTAAATACTTCTTTTGGAACGTCAATATCTCTTTTTTTATTTAAATTGTTTACAAGTATCTTAGAAATTTCTATATCTTGATTAGCAGCATTTGTAATTTTATCATTATTTAATGCTAATATATTATAAAGACCTGTACCAACATTTCCAAAGCCTAAAAGTCCTATTTTGATTGGTTTCACTTTGTATCTCCTTTCAAAAACTAATTCGCAAATATAACACATTATAATACAGGTCAAACAATTTGTCTTTAAAAAAATGATTTAATTTTGTATTAAATAAAAAAATAGAAAAAAAGCATTTTTAGGTGTTATAATTATATTAAAAGTGTTATAATGATTCCCGTTGAAAGGGGAGCTGAAATATGAAACTAAACATAGTATTAGTAGAGCCAGAAATTCCACCTAATACAGGCAATATTGCAAGAACTTGTGCAGCAACAAATTGCAAATTGCATTTAGTAAAACCTTTAGGCTTTTCTCTTGACGAAAAACAAGTGAGAAGAGCTGGGTTGGATTACTGGTCATTATTGGACTTGGAAGTACATGAGAGTCTTCAGGCATTTTTAGATAAATATGGTGATCAACAATTGTTTTGCGCTACTACAAAAGCGGATAAGTTTTATTCAGATGTAGAGTACAAAGATGATAGCTTTATTTTGTTTGGTAAAGAGACAAAAGGATTACCTGCACATGTGTTAGATATAAATCGAGAAAACAATATAAGAATACCAATGGTTGAAATTGAACAAGCAAGATCATTGAACCTTTCAAACTCGGTTAATATAATTATGTTTGAAGCATTAAGACAGGGTGGATTTGAGAATTTAGTTTAAAACTTTAGGAGGCGTATATGAGTACGGAAGCCATAATTCAACTAATTGGTGGTTTAGGACTATTCCTTTACGGAATGACTTTAATGGGAGATGGGCTACAAAAGACAGCTGGCTCCAAACTAAGAACAATCATTGGGATACTAACGACAAATAGATTTTTAGGAATAATTGTTGGTGCCTTTGTTACAATGGTAGTACAAAGTAGTAGTGCAACAACTGTAATGGTGGTAGGTTTTGTTAATGCAGGCCTGATGTCATTGATTCAAGCAACAGGTGTTATTATGGGAGCCAATATTGGTACAACAGTAACAGCACAAATCGTTGCGTTAAACTTAAGTGATGTGGCACCTCTTGTCATAGGACTTGCAGTTGGGGTATGGATATTTGCAAAAAATAAAAAGACAAAGAGTTCAGCAGAGATCTTTATAGGTTTTGGATTGTTATTCTTAGGTATGGCTTTTATGAAAAACGGTTTAAAGCCTTTGAGAGAGATGCCAGAATTTACACAAATGATTTTGTCATTTGATCCAGACTCGATTAGTTCATATATTATCGCTATTTTAGTCGGTTTTGGATTTACAGCTTTAGTACAAAGTAGTAGTGCGACAACAGGTATATTAGTAGCTATGGCAATGGAAGGTTTAATTGGAATAGAAATAGCTTTACCAATTATTTTCGGATCCAACATTGGTACATGTGTTACAGCATTGCTTTCGAGTATTGGCGCAAGTAGAACTGCAAAAAGAGCAGCAATTATACATTTTATGTTCAACTTTATTGGGACAACCGTATTTGCTTTGTTTTTCAGAACGCCAATTGTTATTGCAGCAACGGCAATGTCGCCTGATAGTGCAGCAAGACAATTAGCAAACGCCCATACATTGTTCAATATTTCAAACACATTATTGTTATTACCTTTTGCAAAGTATTTAGTAATTGCAGCTGAAAAAATAATACCAGCAACAGGCGATGAAGAAGTGGAAGATGAAGTTCATTTAGATGAAAGAATGTTGGGTACACCAGCATTAGCTATAGGGCAAGTTATTGAAGAAGTTGATTCAATGTCAAAGCTTGCTACTAGAAACTATGACAGAGCTATCAATGCACTCATTGATAATGATGTGAAAGCTATCGAAAAAGTAATGAGCAGAGAACAAATTATAAATGAAAAGCAGCGTGCATTAGTACAGTATCTTGTAAAATTAATGGAAGAAAATTTATCTGTTAATCAAAGAGAACGTGTAAACATGACACTAGGTCTTATAAGTGATATCGAAAGAATAGGTGATCATGCAGAAAACATTGCTGAGCTTGCAGAATATAAAATAGAAAACAAGTTTGAGTTTAGTCAGCTTGCAGTAGAAGAATTAAATGATATGCATAGAAAAGTATTGAAATCATGTAAGCAGAGCATTGATGCTTTTAAAAACAACGATATTGAATTAGCTAGTAAAATTATTATGCGTGAAGACAAAATTGATAAGATAGAAGCAACCTTAAGAAAAAGTCATATTGATAGATTGAATCAAGGTCTATGTCAGCCGAATTCAGGGGTTATTTTCTTAGATGCAATTAGTAACATGGAAAGAATTGCAGATCATACAGAAAAAATCGCGTATTATGTTATGGATATGAATAAGTAATACTAGGATATTAACCACTATTGAAACGATAAAAAGTTTTAATAGTGGTTTTTTAATACAGTGGATATAAGAGAAAAAGGTAACAGATGTATGCTATTAGTGATTAATAAAAGGAAAATCGTGTATAATAATAGTATTGAAAACTATGAAAAGTAAGAAGGAGTGTAGAAAAATGGAAAATATGTATGATGTAATAATAATAGGTGGTGGGCCGGCAGGGCTTGCAGCAGGAATATATTCAGCTAGAGCAAAAATGAAAACTTTGATCATTGAAAAAGGTGTTCCTGGTGGACAGATTTTTACAACGAGTGAAATAGAAAACTACCCAGGCGGGATAGAAGGGGAAACAGGTCCTTCCTTGTCAGATAGAATGAGATTACAGGCGGAATCATTTGGTGTAGAAATCAAGCCAGACGATATTACGGCAGTTGATTTACAAGGGGAAATAAAAAAAGTAACAGGTATGTTTGGTGAATATGAAGCTAAGGCAGTTATTGTAGCAACGGGTGCACATTCAAGAAAAATGGATAGTAAAGGTGAAAATGAGCATATTGGACAAGGCGTTTCTTATTGTGCGACATGTGACGGAGGATTCTTTACGGGATTAGAAATATTTGTAATTGGTGGCGGAGATACTGCTATTGATGAAGCTGTCTATTTAACACGATTTGCAAGAAAAGTAACAGTAGTTCATAGAAGAGACAAATTGAGAGCTGCTAAATCTCTACAAGAAAAAGCGTTTAAAAATGACAAAGTAGAGTTTATATGGGATTCTGTTGTTGAAGAGGTAAAAGGAGAAGGTCCTGTAGATGAAGTATTAATAAAAAATATCAAAACAAATGAAATAACAACATACAAAGCTGATGCAAAGGATGGCATGATGGGCGTATTTGTATTGATAGGATATAATCCAAATACTGAAGTATTTAAAGATCAGATTGAGCTAGACAATGCAGGTTATGTTGTAGCAAATGAAAAAATGGAGACAAATGTAAAAGGTGTTTATGTGGCCGGAGACGTTAGAGTTAAAACACTAAGACAAGTGGTAACAGCTGTTTCTGATGGTGCAATTGCTGCGGTTGAAGCAGAAAAATATATTGATGATACTTTTGAGTAAGGAAAAATATTATTGAATTTGGTAGAACCGTAAAATAGAGGGCGTTGTTTTTATTTTTCAAGCGAGTAGACCACAAACAGTCTAAGGCTTTGAAAAACAAAAACAACGCCCTTGGCCTATCTTCTAAGTGAATATAAAAATTACTATTCTTTTTATGTATGAAAATTGTTTTGGAAAACAATGTAAGATGATAATTTTGTGTGAAAAAGAAAAACAACAAAAAAACACATTAAAACAATCAATTTTAAAGGGCTACAATATTGAAATTGTGTTATAATGTGTGAGGATACTAAGAAAGCATTTGGTGGTGAATTGAATGAAACTGGGATTTGATTTAAATATTGAGCAAATTCAAAAGCTAGTAATGACGCCTGAGCTAATTCAGGCAATACAAATACTTCAATTTAATACACATGAGTTAGACATATTTATCGATGATAAATTAATGTCTAATCCTCTGCTGGATTCGAATGGAAAAAATGAAACTGCAAGTGAGTCAGATGGCAAAGAATACGATGCTGATCATAGTGAGCATGCAGACCATTCTGAGCATGTTGAACATGTTGAAAAAGATAGTTACGATGAAAAAAACAAAAAAGATGAAATTGATTGGAAAGAATATCTGAAAGACTATGATGATATTAGTTATAAACAAAGAGAATATCGCGAAGAGCAGCCAGATGTGTCATATGAGCAATTTGTTTCAAGTGGAATAACATTAACGGAGCATTTACTATTTCAATTACAGTTCTCTGTATCGAATAAATATTTAAGAAATATTGGTAAATATATTGTTGAGTCCTTAGGGCCAAATGGATATATGACGCTTACTGTAACAGAAATAGCGAGCCACTTTAAAGTAGAAGAAGATATGATTGAAGAGGCATTAGAAATCGTTCAATCTTTTGAACCAGCAGGTGTTGGTGCAAGATCATTAGAAGAATGCTTACTTATTCAAGTCCATGCATCTAATATATATGATGAAAAACTAGATGCTATTATTGAGCATCATCTAGGTGATATTGCCGACAATAGACTGTCTAGCATTGCAAAAGCCTTAAGTATTTCAGTTGAAGATGTACAGATAAAATCAGATATAATAAAAAAATTAGAGCCAAAGCCAGGTCGTCAATTTGGAGATATTAATGATGTGAAATACGTAGTTCCAGATGTTAATGTAGATAAGGTAGATGGTAAGTACATAATATCTGTAAAAGATACGACTGCACCACGTCTTTCGATTAATTCGTATTATAGAAAAATGTTAATTGAATCAGATAAAGAATCACCTATTAGTGAGTTTTTAACTGGTAAATTAAATTCAGCTTTATGGTTAATTAAAAGTATAGAACAAAGACGTCAAACAATTTATAATGTTGCGAAGGCTATTGTAGAATATCAATGTGATTTCTTAGAGTATGGGAATAAGCATTTAAAGCCACTAACTTTAAAACAAGTTGCAGAAGAGGTAGGAATTCATGAATCTACTGTTAGTCGAGCGGTTAACGGAAAGTATATGCAATGCCCAAGAGGTGTATTTGAAATGAAGTACTTCTTTACTAGTGGCGTTTCAAATAATCAAGGTGAAGGTGTTGCTTCAGGGAGTATTAAAACTATGATTGCTGAGATAGTTGAAAAGGAAGATCCTAGAAAACCATTAAGTGATCAAGGCATAGCAAAGATATTGAATAATCGCGATATAGATATATCGAGAAGAACGATTGCAAAATATAGAGACGAGATGAATATAGCATCGTCGTCAAGGCGTAGAAGATACTAAAGAAGTATTTCTCCTTATTCGGAGAAATACTTCTTTTTACTTTAACTAACAACTGCTTTTAATGGAATGGGGATGTTTTTGACAAAGTCAAAGGCGTCCCCTGGAATGATTTGAGGCCATTGTGGTTAATGATATAAGAGAGTGCATTGAGCCGTAAAATAATAGATATAGTTTGACCATCTGAAAACGTCGCAATAAAGTTGCTCGATTGTTTTCAGATAGTAAAACTATATCTATTATTATTTTACTGAGTGTAAAAATTACAAATCTGGTTTTCAAAGAAAACCTCTCAACAACTAATCATTAATCACTAATCACTAACAACTGTTTCTATCTACTAACAACCGCTTTTAATGGAATGGGGATGTTTTTGACAAAGTCAAAGGCGTCCCCTGAAACGGTTACTTTAAGATTAAGTGAGAGCGAGTGTATTGAACCGTAAAATAAGAGATATAGTTTGACCATCTGAAAACGTCGCAATAAAGTTGCTCGATTGTTTTCAGATAGTCAAACTATATCTTTTATTATTTTACTGAGCGTAATAATTTCAAATAGGGTTTTCAAAGAAAACCTCTCAACAACTAATAATTAATCACTAATCATTAACAACTGCCTTTATCCACTAACAACTGTTTCTATACACTAGCAACTGCTTATATCTATTTTGGTAGGTTTTAATGTATAATAGATGAAGAGATGTTTAAGAATAAAAACATGAGTAAAGAAAAAATGGTATTGTTTATCGTTAAATATGTGCTATAATAAGGGGGACGAAAACGAAACACTGGTCGAAAAAAGTCCCTATGGAGATGAACGATGAACACAGAACTTCTAAATATCATTGAAATTCAAAAGAAAATAGTACCAGAAATGTTTGATGTATTTTTAAGAAGATATGAAATTCTTAATATTATTCAATCGAACGAACCAATAGGTAGAAGAAAGATTGCTTCTGTATTAGGTATTGGTGAAAAAGTGATTCGAAATGAAATAAATGATTTAAAAGATCACAAACTTGTAAACATTCTTAATCAAGGGATGTATATCTCTGATGAAGGAATTGATGTCTTAAAGAAATCTGCAGAAATAATCCATTTAATCAAAGGTCACTCAGACGATGAAATTCAACTAGCTGATAAATTAGGTATAAAGAAAGTCATTATAGCAAGCGTGAGCACGCAAAATGATCAATTAATAATGCAAGAAACTGCAAAACATGCAGCGAAATATATAAAAACAATTTTAAAAGCGGACAGTATTATTGGTGTAACAGGTGGTGCGACTATGGCCAGTGTGGCAAAGGCGACAAGTCAAACTAATCTAAAGAGCAAAAACATTACTGTTGTACCTGCAAGAGGCGGCTTAGGAGCGGATGCTGAAACACAGGCTAATACTGTTGCTGTAACTTTAGCTGAGCGAATTAATGGTGTTTATAGACTTTTGCATATTACTGAAAACTTGTCAAAAGAATTGTATGCGTCTTTAATAGAGCACCCAGAAATAAAAGAAGTAGTATCGTATATGAATAATATAGATACTTTTTTATTTGGAATAGGTAGAGCTGATGTTATGGCGAAAAGAAGAAGTTTTTCAGAAGACAAAATCACTGAACTAGGTGAAAAAGGTGCAGTAGCTGAAGCTTTCGGTTATTACTTTGATATGAACGGAGAAATAATTGAATGTACTAATACTGTAGGAATTACATATGAAAAGTATTTAGATTTGAAGAACATAGTAGGAATAGCATCAGGCGAGCAAAAAGCAGACGCAATAATAGCAATAAGTAAACTTAACCCTAATCTTGTTTTAGTAATCGATGAAGAATTGGCTAATAGGGTTTTAGAAAAATAAATTAAAATTATTATAATTCAAGGAGGAATTAATTATGAGTATTAAAGTTGCAATTAACGGATTTGGAAGAATAGGAAGAAATGTATTTAAAGCAGCGGCTAAAAAGGACGAATTTGAAATAGTGGCTATTAACGATTTGACTGATCCTAAAACATTAGCACATTTATTAAAGTATGACAGTGTATTTGGAAGATTTGACGGTGAAGTTGAAGCAAAGGACGATGCAATAGTAGTAAACGGAAAAGAAATTAAGATATTGTCTGAAAGAAACCCAGAAGATTTACCATGGGCAGAAATGGGTGTTGAAATAGTTTTAGAGTCAACTGGACTTTTCACAAAAAAAGTTGATGCAGAAAAGCACATAAAGGCAGGCGCTAAAAAAGTTATTATTTCTGCTCCGGCAACAGATGAAGATATTACATTAGTATTAGGCGTAAATGAAGACAAGTATGATGCTAAAGCACATAACATTATTTCTAACGCATCATGTACAACAAACTGCTTAGCACCATTTGCAAAGGTACTTGACGAAAACTTTGGTATCAAAAAAGGATTAATGACAACTGTACATGCATACACAAATGATCAAAAGATACTAGATTTACCACATAAAGATTTAAGACGATCAAGAGCGGCAGCATTATCTATCATTCCTACAACAACGGGTGCAGCAAAAGCAGTTGCATTGGTATTACCACAATTAAAAGGTAAATTAAACGGAATGGCTATGAGAGTACCTACACCTACTGGATCAGTAGTAGACTTAGTATGTGAGTTAGAAAAATCAGCAACTGCAGAAGAAATTAATGCAGCATTTGCAAAAGCAGCAGCAGGCGAAATGAAAGGTATCTTAGGATATAGTGATGAGCCACTTGTATCTATGGATTACAAGGGTGACCCAAGATCATCGATTGTAGATGGATTATCTACAATGGTAATGGAAGGTAATATGGCTAAAGTCGTATCTTGGTATGATAATGAGTGGGGATACTCAAATAGAGTAGCTGACTTAATCAGTTTTGTAATCGCAAAAGGATTATGAAAATAACAGATAAAGATCATTAAATATTATGAGTCATATAATTATGAATTGACGAATCAATATGGTCTTTTAGAATCTTGATATTAACACTTTACCCAATATATGGAGCATATCAAATAGTTGTATTTGATATGTTCCGCATTTTTTAGGAAAAGAAGGTAGTTAACATGAAAAAAAGTATAGAAGATGTAGTATTAAAAGGAAAGAAAGTAATCGTACGTTGTGATTTTAATGTTCCGTATGACGAAAATAGAGTAATTACAGATGATACTAGAATAAAGAGTGCAATACCAACAATTAACTATTTAGTTGAAAATGGTGCGAAAGTTATTTTAATGTCACATTTAGGTAGACCAAAAGGAAAAGCCAATCAAGAGTTTAGCTTAGATTTTGTAGCTGTAAAACTAGCAGAGCTAATGAACAAATCTGTAGCATTTGCAAACGATGACGAAGTTGTTGGTCCGCAAGCAAAAAAATTAACTTCTGACATGAGTGATGGAGATATAGTTTTATTACAAAACGTAAGATTTAGACCAGAAGAAACAGAAGATGGGGATGATTTTGCTAAAGAATTAGCAAGCCTTGCTGATTTGTATGTTAATGATGCGTTTGGTAGTGCTCATAGAGCGCATGCGTCAACACACAAGATAGCAACATATTTACCGGCAGTAAGCGGATACTTAATGAAAAAAGAAATTGATTTTTTAGGTGAGACTGTAAGAGCACCCCAAAGACCTTTTGTAGCCATATTAGGTGGCGCAAAAGTAAGTGACAAGATTGGTGTAATTGAAAACTTAATCGAGAAAGTAGACACATTAATCATTGGTGGTGGTATGGCATTTACTTTTTTGAAAGCGCAAGGCAATAAAATAGGTACATCATTACTAGAAGAAGAAAAAGTAGCTATTGCAAATGAATTACTTGCAGATGCAGTAGAAAAAGGTGTTAAAGTATTAATACCTTTTGATGTAACAGTCGCTAAAGAATTTAAAAATGATACAGAGTTTAAAACAGTGCCTGTTCATGAAATGCCAGAAGACATGATGGGACTTGATATTGGACCAAAAACTATAGCAGCATTTAAAAAAGCTATAGCAGACGCGCAAACTGTTATTTGGAACGGACCTATGGGTGTATTTGAAATGCCAAACTTTGCAAAAGGAACAGAAGAAGTAGCAGCGGCAGTTGCAGAGTGTAAAGGAACTACAATTATTGGTGGTGGAGATAGTGCAGCAGCAGTAAATATATTAGGGTATGCTGATCAAATGACACATATATCTACTGGTGGAGGAGCTTCTTTGGAATTTTTAGAGGGCAAAGAGTTACCAGGCATTAAAGTGATCGAAGAAAAATAGAGGTGTAATAATGAGAAAACCATTTATAGCAGGAAATTGGAAAATGCATAAAAACAATGCAGAGGCAAAAGCATATGTAGAAGCTTTTAAGCAATTAGTGAATGATTCAGATGTGGAAGTTGGTCTTTGTGTGCCATATACACAACTTGAAACAGTAAAAGAAGCAGTTTTGGGTACGCGCATAAAAGTTTGCTCACAAAACATTCACTTTGAGGAAAACGGAGCATATACTGGAGAAATCTCACCAGGCATGCTAGCCGAAATAGGTGTGGATTATACTGTTATTGGTCATTCGGAGAGAAGAGAGTACTATAACGAAACAGATGAAACTGTTAATAAAAAAATTATTACAGCATTTGCACATAAAATATTACCAATATTATGTGTAGGGGAAACATTAGAACAAAATGAATCTGGGAAAACCAAAGAAGTTGTAAAAGCACAGATTGAAAAAGCATTAAAAGATGTTAGTGCAGAAAATACGCGCAAAATAGTGGTGGCATATGAACCAATATGGGCAATTGGAACAGGTTTGACGGCAACACCTGAGCAAGCCAATGATACAATCGCTTATATAAGAGAAGAGATTAAAAACTTATATAATGATGAAGTTTCGGAGGCTGTCCGCATACAATATGGTGGTAGTGTAAAACCTAATAATGCATCTGATATTATGAACCAAGAAGACATTGATGGAGCATTAGTTGGTGGTGCAAGCCTAAAACCAGAAGACTTTATAGAAATAGTTAATTTTTAATTGGTCGAATTTTATAAATAACAAATAAAACATGGTATAATAACAAAAAAGAATGATCGATTGAAAATCGAAAGGAGAACAATATGTCTACATATATTGATGAGATTTACGCAAGAGAGGTCCTTGACTCTAGAGGAAACCCTACAGTTGAGGTTGAAGTATACTTAGAAGATGGAACAATGGGAAGAGCAATCGTGCCATCAGGTGCATCAACAGGTGCATTTGAAGCAGTTGAGCTTAGAGACGGAGACAAAGACCGTTTTATGGGAAAAGGTGTTCTAAAGGCAGTGGAAAATGTTAACGAAATAATTGCACCTGAAATAGAAGGTATGAACGCATTAGACCAAATCGGGATTGATGATATATTAATCCAAACAGATAAGACAGACAATAAAGGAAATTTAGGTGCAAATGCAATATTAGGTGTATCTATGGCTGTTGCACATGCAGCAGCACAATCACTTGGATTACCTTTATTCCAATACATAGGTGGTGTTAATGGAAAAACCTTACCAACACCAATGATGAATATATTAAACGGTGGAGAGCATGCTGATAACAACGTAGATATTCAAGAATTTATGGTAATGCCAGTTGGAGCGGATAGCTTTAAAGATGCAGTAAGAATGGGAGCAGAAATATTCCATAATCTTAAAAAAGTATTACAAGCAAGAGGTTTAAATACTGCAGTAGGTGATGAAGGTGGATTTGCACCAAATCTTGAGTCAAATGAAGCAGCACTACAAGTAATAGTAGAAGCAATAAAAGCTGCTGGATATACACCAGGAGAAGATGTAAAACTAGCATTAGATGTAGCTGCAACCGAAATGTATGATGCAGATACAAAATTATATAACTTAGCTGGAGAAGGAATAAAGAAAACAGCTGCAGAAATGGTAGACTATTATGAAATGTTAATTTCAAAATACCCAATCATATCAATTGAAGACGGATTAGATGAAGAAGACTGGGATGGATGGAAAGTACTTACAGATAGACTTGGTAAGACAATTCAAATCATGGGTGATGACTTATTTGTTACTAACACTGAGAGACTTTCAAAAGGAATAGAGTTAGGTGTTGGAAACTCTATATTGATCAAGGTTAACCAAATCGGAACATTAACTGAAACACTAGACGCTATTGAGATGGCTAAAAAAGCAGGATATACTGCAATTGTATCTCATAGATCAGGTGAAAGTGAAGATGTTACTATTGCAGATTTAGTAGTTGCAACAAATGCAGGTCAGATTAAAACTGGTGCACCATCAAGAACTGACAGAGTTGCAAAATATAACCAATTAATCAGAATTGAAGAGCTTCTAGATTACACTGCAAAATACGCAGGAATGGACGCATTTTACAATCTATAAATAGGAAAAAAAGGAAGGCGAATGCCTTCCTTTTTTTTTATAAAGCGCAAATGAGTCAATTGCGCTCGCATTTAGAGTCGCAAACAGCGGCTTGCGACAAAGATAGGGCG